>OHAU01000796.1_pt1 | contig 41014 bp, 32 predicted proteins | sample 1577181 | NCBI WGS metagenome assembly OHAU01 (sample SAMEA3541472, study PRJEB24748) | human gut metagenome | biome: human gut; feature: human-associated habitat; material: faeces | place: China | collected 2012 | reverse complement strand
AGCCGCTTTTACCGTGCAAAACCTACGCTTTTAGAACGCAAAACAATAGGTTTTGCAATATGCTGACAGCAAGCGAGTTACACAATAGACACGCTTATAAAAAATCTTTACACTATTATAACCTTAATCTTGCATTATTATTTCTGAATAAACCCCTATAACAGTGTCTACAATCCTTCCGTCAGGAACTTTCGCAAGTGAAGATGGGTTACACCGTTATCGTCTGTTTTGTTTACCAATGGTGTCATTGAAATGACGTACTTGGGATAGTTGTCCTTTATTGAATGAAGATTGCTGAACTCACGCTCACGGGTTGTTGCATCAGCAACAATATACGAGGCTTGCACATATACCCTGCAACCACCTGGCTTGTTGCATACAAAATCGATTTCGCCAGCCTGCAACTGTCCGACGGTTACTTCGTATCCTAATCGTACCAAATGATTATAAACGATGTTTTCTATCACCTTTTCTATATCTCCTTCTCTTGATTCGCCACCGAGCGCATTACGAATGCCGTTATCTTCAAAGTAGAATTTGTCGTTACTCTCAAACAACCGTTTCCCGTGAATGTCGTATCGGTTCACCTTATGAACGATATAGGCATCGCAAAGAAACTTCAGATAGTTGATAATAACAGTAGAAGTTACTTTCTCGCCCTGCGATTTCATGTATTTTACAATACTGTTGGCTGAAACTATCTTGCCAGTATTATCTGCCAAGAAACGCACAAGGTTTTCGAGAAACGCTACATTGCGTATTTGATTACGCATAATTACATCTTTCAATAATACCGTATGATAAACGTCCGTCTGATACTCTCGGGCATCTCGTTCATCAAGCCCCATCTTCAAAAGTCCAGGTAATCCTCCTAACTGAATATACTTTGACAAGGTGTCGTCCGTATCGGGCAATTGGTGGAACTGCATAAACTCCGTGTAACTTAATGCCTGAACATAGATTTCCTTATAGCGTCCACCTATGAGCGTACTTAAATCGCCACTCAGCATCTTTGAGTTGGACCCCGTAATTACTATTTCTATATTCGGTTCCTCGTAGTAACTGCGAACGCTTCTCTCAAATTCAGCAACATCTTGTATCTCATCTACAAGGATATAGTTCGTCTTTTCCGCATCAAGACGTTCATCAATATAGGCATTCAGTTCCTTGTACGTCTTGATGTCGTCAAACTCTTTCTTCTCCTTATTAATATAAATGATGTTGGCATTGTCTGATACTTCAACCTTGTTTTTAAACAGACGCAGAATAGAACTCTTGCCAACGCGACGCTGACCAGTCAAAATTATGATGGTGTCTTTGCCAAGATGCCTCTCTATTTTGTCCAAATAGCTTTGTCTAACTATCTCTTTCATATCTTTTATAATCTACAAACGCTGCAAATATACTTATTTTATCTTTTATAAAAGATGAAATTATGGAATATTTTAGTTTTATCCATTATAAACCTAAATATAGCGAACGATTGAGAAAAAGAAAGGAACAAGCAGATAGAAAGAATTTCTGCAGATGGCGTGCGCAGCAGTTTTAAACCACAATAACTTCAAAAAAACTTGCTGAAATCGTCTTCCATACAAAATATTTCAGTAATTTTGTTTCGATACTCATAGCTGTTATGGGTTGTAAGTCTTAGCAAGTCAGCATTATAAAGACCTTATTTTAATAACTAAAAGAAGTAAAAAGCATAAGAAAATGAACATTCCAAACAAACTCTTTCATCTCCGTAGAGTCAGACGATTGGTTCTTTATCTCACCCAAAGGTAATAAATAAGTTCTCCAGTAGCTATATTCTACCGTTCTCGATTAATATTTATTGAGGCTGAAAAACACAAGACAAGCATACTATGCTCCCGCTAATCACCCGCTACAATGCCCTTGTAGCACTGAATTAAGGCAAACTTCGCTGTTTCGTAAAAAAACTATCACAATCCGTTATCTTTACAAAATAATTTCTGTAATTTTGCTCCCGCTAATCAAAGACATCAGTAATACTAAATAATGTTGAAATTAAACTAATATTGAAATTATGAAAAAAAACTTACTCAGCGTAACGCTTGCCTTATTGCTTCTGGCAGTTTTCTCTGCCAGTGCGAGCGCTATCAACAGCGAAGATGACGAAACCGTAAGTGCTGGTACATTTCTGTTTCGTTTTAATCGGGACAAAACTGCACTCTCACTATGGTATTGCGAACGTGCAGAAGCCACAATGACACTGCCCGACAAGATTTATTACGACAGCGAAACGAATACTGCCGACCTTAAACCCTTCGGAAAAGCCAAGGCTTACGCAGTAGAACAGGTTGCAGAACGTACGTTCAGAGGAAAGACAGAAATCCAATCCATTACCCTTCCAGCTTCTTATCGCAATGTTGAAAGCACAGCCTTCATGAATTGCACGAACCTAAAAACCTTTGTCAGCTTGGGCAAAGACGTTATTTATGAGAAGAGTGTCTTTGCTGGTTGTAAGTCTTTGGAGAACGTAACCATAAATGCGGAATCAATTGGTGCCCATATCTTTAATGGTTGCGAAAGGCTCGTTAACCCTCATATTACAGGTAAGTTAGACCATATACCCGATGCTGCGTTCGAGGAAAGCGGTATTAGAAACATCAATTTCCTACCCAAAAGCATTACTGCCATTTGGGCTAGTGCTTTCAGTAAATCAAAGTTGGAGGGCGACCTCGTACTTCCAACACGTTTCTCAATTATAGAAAACGGTGCATTTTCATTGACAAACATCAGAAGCGTAACTATTCCTGAAGGTTACACCGAACTCAGAGGCGGACTCTTTGCAGGCTGCAAATCGCTTACCAAAGTGTCGTTGCCAAAGAGTTTGAAGTGCATTAGCGGTATGGCGTTTTCCAATACAGGCATCAAGCAAATCTATATTCCCAACTCGGTTACCGACCTTGGACCGTCGGCATTCTACAATTGCTTCAACCTTGACTCGGTTCATCTGTCCAACAGTTTGGAAAAATTAGAGGGTGCAACCTTTCACAATACGGCTCTGAAACATATTTACCTGCCAGCTTCCATTAAGCAAATAGAGCGCAACTGCTTTGAACTTTGCAGGCAACTAACAGATATTTACTGCTTCTCTGCAACTCCACCTGAAGCGCATGAATATACCTTCACCGACTACGACAAACCTACAATCCATGTTCCTGCTGGCAAACTTACAGCCTACAAGAATGCTCCAATATGGAAGAAGTTCAAGAAATTCAAGGAGATGTCTGCCGCAGTAACCTATATTTCAACCACTCCTTCAGAAGTATTGAGCACATACCGTACGGGCAATGAGGTGCACGTCAGTGGCGTACCAACAGGAACTCTTGTACAAGCCTATAGGCTTAACGGACAACTGATAGCTGAAACCATCAGCAACAACTCAGAAACTGTTCTGTCGGTAAATACAACATACCCCATTATTGTCAAGGCTGGCAAGCAAACAGTAAAGCTGAAGTAAAATACACCCTACGGTCGATACCTATATAATAAAAGTCGGACTGCCATCAGTCCGACTTTTATATTTAGTGTGAAGCTAATATACGATTCACTTCCAACGGCAAGTAATTACCCAAAAGAAGAATCAAAGCCCAATAGAAACTTAACGGAGATAACCTACTTTCTGAACGAAAAGAAGCCTATAAAGCTGTAAATATTTTTCGCAAGCGTATTTATTAGATAACTATCTGTTTATCAACACATTATAAAACCTATTGTTTTGCGTTCCAAAAGCGGCTGTTTTGCACGGTAAAAGCGTAGGTTTTGCATTGCAAAAGCGGCTGTTTCGCAATGTCAAAACGCAATTACCGTTTTTTTATGGAATAATCTTTACAAAATAAGGGTTGTTTCCTGCAATTTCCTCAAGTACGAAAAAGGAAATCAATTGTATTCAAAATATCGACTTTTTCAAAAATTAAATGTATTGTCAGTAATATGATTATTGCCATTGAAGAATTGCAGAACTTCGGTTTTATTGTTCATAATAGGAAGCACAACACATAAAAACAGATAACGAAAACAATATTATAATGGAATAAAACTATTGGAACAAAAGCGTTATCCTGATTCAATCTTTTTTCTACCTAATCTATTAATTCTTACTGAAGAAAACGTTTTATTAACTTAAATATAAACATTTATCGAGCATCACTGCTCCTACTAAAAAATTTTTTACGCATTAACCTAAATAAGCAATCTTCTCCTTAACTATTATAATCTTTACGATTATTCTCTAACTTTTGATTTGTAGCAAAGATAGATATTAATATTTAAAACTGCAAATAATTTCCTGAAAATATTTCTTAATTTACTTTTAATTGATTTATATCAAGCTTATCTGTATATAAATTGCGCTTTATTGCACTAAAGAACTTGTAGTTGAAACCATCAGGAGCTCATAAAAGAGAAAGAGAGCCATCACGCCAGCCACTTTTTACATTCACCGTTAGAGTTATAAAGGGGCAAAAATGAGCCAATTTTCTTTGCCATCTATATTTATTATAGTACTTTTGCAGAAAAGTTTAAAACGGTAACAATGATATTGAAAAAGAGAAGGTGGCACTGTCTGCCGGGACAGGAACCCACCGAAATGGATAAAAAAATCATGGAATTCGAGAAGAAAGGCAAACTCGTGCCTACTCGAAACCTTATAAAAACACCCGAACAAATTGAAGGAATCCGCCGTGCAGGCGTTGTAAACACAGGCTGCTTGGACGCCGTTGCCAACGCTATACACGTGGGAATGAACACGCAAGAGATTGACGATATATGTATGGCGTTCTGCAAGGAGCACAATGCCACGCCTGCATGCCTCAACTACGAGGGCTTTCCGAAAAGCGTCTGCACCAGCATCAACGAGGTGGTGTGCCACGGAATCCCCAAGAAAGAGGACGTTCTGCAAGAGGGCGACATCGTAAACGTAGATATGACGTGCATCGTCGACGGCTATTATGCCGATGCAAGCCGTATGTTCATCATCGGAAAAACAACGCCAGAGAAAGAGAAACTGGTGCGTGTTGCCAAGGAATGTCTCGAAATTGGTATGGAAGCAGCAAAGCCTTACTCGTTCGTAGGCGACATTGGGCACGCCATTCAGAAGCACGCCGAGAAGAAGAACGGCTATGGTGTGGTGCGCGATTTGTGCGGTCATGGCGTGGGACTCGACTTCCACGAAGAGCCTGAAGTAGCCCACTTCGGATACGCAGGCACAGGTATGTTGCTCGTTCCGGGTATGGTTTTCACCATCGAACCAATGATTAACCAAGGCACGTGGAAAGTCTTCATCGATGCAGAAGACCCATACGGCTGGGAAGTTATTACGGGCGACGAACTTCCTTCAGCACAATGGGAGCACACATTCCTGATGACTGAACACGGATTGGAGATACTTACGTATTAAAAGAACAGTACCGAAACAAAGTCTTTGCCCCCGAAACACAGAGGGGAAAGACGATTAAGCTGAAGCGTCATCGACGCAACAAGAAAACAACAATGGAGAAAAATCAGGATATATATATATTAGGTATAGAAAGCAGCTGCGACGATACCAGTGCGGCAGTGCTGCGCAACGGTGTCATTCTCAGCAACGTTACCGCCTCGCAAGATGTGCACAAGGCATACGGAGGTGTTGTTCCGGAGCTGGCATCGCGTGCGCACCAGCAGAATGTCGTACCCGTTGTAGACCAAGCCATAAAGCGTGCAGGCATCACAAAGGAACAATTGTCTGCCGTTGCCTTTACGCGCGGTCCCGGACTTATGGGCAGTCTGCTCGTTGGCGTTAGCTTTGCAAAAGGCTTTGCACGCTCGTTAGGCATTCCGCTCATCGACGTAAACCACCTGCAAGGGCACGTTCTCGCCCACTTTATCAAGGAAACCGACGACGACAACAATCAACCGCCGTTCCCATTCATCTGCCTTTTGGTTTCTGGAGGCAACTCTCAGATAGTAAAGGTGAATGCCTACAACGATATGGAAGTGTTGGGACAAACCATCGACGACGCAGCCGGCGAAGCCATCGACAAATGTTCCAAGGTTATGGGATTAGGCTATCCCGGCGGCCCAATTATCGACAAGCTGGCTCGTCAGGGCAATCCGAAAGCCTACAAGTTTGCCGAACCCAACGTAGCGGGCTACGATTACTCGTTCTCGGGGCTGAAAACGTCGTTCCTTTACAATCTTCGCGAATGGATAAAGGACGACCCCGACTTCATAGAACACCACAAGAACGACCTCGCTGCAAGTCTTGAGTTCACCATCGTGGACATTTTAATGAAGAAACTCCGCAAGGCTGTAAAGGATACAGGCATCACACACGTTGCCGTAGCAGGGGGCGTGTCAGCCAACAACGGTCTGCGCAATGCCTTCCACGACCACGCAGCACGCTTCGGCTGGACGATATACATACCGAAGTTCAGCTATACCACCGACAACGCAGCTATGATTGCCAGCGTTGGAACGTTTAAGTATCGCGACGGCAAGTTTGCTACTATCGACTTGCCCGCCTTCAGTAAGGTTACATTTGAATAGAAATAAACGACTATGGAATTTGAAAGCAGAATATTATCACGCCAGATAGGCGACCTACTCTACGCATCGGGCTACACGCTCGGGACTGCCGAAAGCTGCACAGGCGGCCGTGTAAGCGAAACCATTATCGCCATTCCTGGTGCATCGAACTATTTCAAGGGCGGCATTGTGTCGTACACCGACGAAGTTAAAACACAGCTGCTTGGCGTTTCTGCCGAGACTTTGCAGGAACATACAGCCGTCAGCGAAGAAGTGGCACGACAGATGGTGAGCGGTGCCATCAAGGCTTTGCAGGTGGACTATGCCATTTCTGTAACAGGAACAGCAGGCCCCAGCGGTGGCACAGCCGAAGCACCCATCGGCACAGTATGGATTGGCTACGGCGACAAAGACGAGGTAAGAACGTTTAAACTCACCGAAGACTTCGGACGCGACATCAATCTTGCCATTGCCACCAACAAGGCTATCCGCTTGATGCTCGACTTTCTGAAAGAGAAGCTCGAAGGCAACAACGCCGCAGACGACAGCAATGCGGACGCAATACCAAGTATGGAAGTCTAAAGAAACTGCACAGCGCATATACGGCTGTACGTTGTAGCAGCCATACAACTTGATACTTACCAAACCCAACAACAACAGATTGCAATTCCGAAACTTCGGTATCTGCAATCTGTTTTTTCGTTTAGCCACCTCTCCTTCTCGCTCAGTAAACCATAATAGAATTGACAACGGGAAATGTGAAGCTTCCAACAGCAGAGAAAGGAGATATTCATAAAAAGTAGAATGTTTAGTGTGTTCGTACACACAAAGGGATTGACGCAAATCAAGAAAGGTGGTTTTTTCGTAAAAAACACGTAGAAATATTTTTCTATATTGCAGAACCTGCGTACCTTTGCATTGTCAAAAAGACAAAAAGGTTATTAGATTGTTTAGGTTAATAGTAATAGATTTAGGTTTTTAGTTGTTTTATTTAAGGAGAACAAGAGAGATTGTTCAGGAAAGATAGGTTTAGTTAAGGTAATTAAAAGTAGATTGATTAAAGGATAACAAATTGATGCGAGATTTTGGGGGAACGCCGAGAGGCGCGAACCTACAAATCAAGCGGAAGCTAAAATAGGCGAAAGCTTATTTTAAGACTAACGAAAGCGCAGGACTGTGATAGTCTTGCGCTTTTGCGTTATAGGTGGTTCGGGCAGCACAGAAATGCAAGATAAACACGCAATAAAAGTGTAAATATTTTTCACAAGCGCAACTATCACATAACCATCTGTCTACCAGCACTTTGCAAAACCTATTGTTTTGCATTCTAAAAGCGTAGGTTTTGCACGGTAAAAGCGGCTGTTTTGCATCGCAAAACCTACGCTTTCGCAATGCCAAACCGAAATTGTCGTTTTTCTTCGGAACTTTCTTTACAAAACTAAGACTATTGTCAAATTCTATGCTAGCGATTCTAGAGGATTCTAGTTTCCCTAGAATTTCTAGATGAATCTATGGGTTCTATGGTGGCAAAAACGCAATGAGCCGCACCCCCACCCTACATTGCGCATTGTAGAAACTAAGGTTTTGCAGTGCCAAAGATGCTTTCTGCATCTGCCGTAAACAACAAGAAGGAAAACAAACCACCGAATAGAAACCTGCTGAAACTAAAAAAGGGATACGGCATAAAGCCATATCCCTCATTTTTTTACCTTAATATTCTCTTTATTGAATTAGTCTTCTACTACAAAGAAGTCGTCTTTTGTTACTCCGCAGAGTGGGCATACCCAATCATCTGGAATATCTTCAAAAGCTGTACCTGGAGCGATGCCTCCGTCTGGGTCGCCTACTTCTGGGTCGTAAACGTAACCACAAGTTTCACATTCGTATTTCTTCATAATGTTTTCTTTTTTTATTTGTTATTATAAATATTGCAGGCAAAGTTAACGTAAATATGCAATTATTACAAATTTAAGACGTTAAAAAGTCTTATTTGTCGCATTTTATTAGAACTCTACCGATATTTTGGCGTTGATTTGGCGACCTGTAAGATAGTTTGGCACGGCATACTGCTGCCCTGAAATATCGGTTATCCAGTAGTATGAATTTACGTTGTTGATGCCGAAAAGATTCAAACAGTCTAAGCCCAACCACACGTTTCGGAAGATAGAACTGCGCGAGCCGTCTTGGTTATCGAAGAGTCGGTAGCTCATTCCGATGTCGGCACGCTTGTAGGCAGGCGCACGGAACGGGGTGCTGGTTAGTTCTTGATGGGGCGCGGAGAAGGGCAAGCCGTCCGCGTATGCCAGTTTCAGCGACATTCGCCAGCGTGTAGAGCCAGGGAAATAGTCGGTGAAGAAGAGGTTTAGAGCGAAACGCTGGTCGGTTGGCAGCGGTACGTTCTTTCCGTTCAGCTTCATACTGGTGTTCATAACGCTGAGCGTGAGCCACGAGTCTGCCCCTGGTACGAACTCACCAAAGAGTTTCAAGTCTAATCCAGCAGCATGTCCAGACGTTTCATTGTCGCCATAGTAGGTTACTTTCACGTTGTCTACCGAGTACGGAACAAGGCGTGAGATGGCTTTGTAGTAAGCTTCTGCCGTGAATTTGAAGGGTCGGTTCATCATCGAAAAGCGATAGCTCATCGATGCCAATGCGTGAATGGAACGCTGCGAGCGTATTTTCTTGTTCAGCAGTGCGTAGGTTACGCCGTTTATCATTGTGGTATCGCGCAGCTCTTTGTAGAACGGTGCCTGATAATAGAGACCCGCTGCCACACGGAACGACAGGTTTCGGTTCCAGCCTGGCGTGATGTTGAGCGATGCGCGTGGCGATACAATACTCTCGCCGTTGAAGTCCCAATGTGCATAACGCACGCCGTAGTTCAGACGATACAGCGTTGGAACAGAGTCGTTGCTCTTGAAATTCCACGTATCTTGCAAATATGCTTCTATGCGTTTGGCGTCCAAGTTGTTGCGTGCACGCATCGAATATATCATATCGAGGGTTTCGCCAGTGTGCGGAATGTTGTAGCCTGCCGAGTCGCGGTATTCGTATTCTGCCGAATTTTCTTCAATCTTCTCTATCTTATACGTCAGTGCGCCCTCTACTCTGTGGTTTCCTGCACGCTGTTGCATCATCAGTTTAAGGCTTCGCACGTTTGCTTTCAGATAGTCGCGCGAATGTTGCATATACGTTCCTACACCCAGATTCTCCGAAGTTTCGGTCTGTGTGAGCCAGTATTGCCCCTGAATGTCGTACCGTTGCTGCTCTTTGGTCGAGAAAGCCGACGCTATGAGCGATATATCGGTACGTGGCGTCAAGTGGTTGGTGATGCTTAACGAACCGAAGAAGGTGCGGAAGAGGTCTTTTTCCTTGCCATCGAAATAAACTTTGAACGACTTTACGTTCTTCAGCGTACCGAATTTCGTTTCTCGATCTTTGGGTTCAAAGTTGTAATTGTTCTCCGATATGTTGCCGATAAAGTCCACTTGCCAGCGTTTCGACGGCTGCCACGAGAGGTAAGTCTGGTAGTCTAAGAACGAAGGATTGTATTCGCCCTTCGTTTCGAGCGAACCTAAAAGGTACTTGTTGGTCTTGTATCGCAGACCGTTTGTCCACGTCAGCTTCTTTGTAGCAATACCTAAATAGCCGTTTGCGCCAAGCATTGAGGCTGTTATCGAACCTTCGGTGCGCTTCGGACGCTTATAGGTGATGTCCAAAGCCGAGCTCATCTTGTCGCCATACTTCGCCTCAAAGCCACCCGTAGAGAAGCCCACGCTTTCCACAAGGTCGGCATTTATCACCGAAAGACCCTCTTGCTGTCCGCTGCGCACGAGGAACGGGCGATACACTTCCACATTATTTATATATACAGAGTTCTCGTCGAAGGTACCACCGCGCACGTTATACTGCGACGAAAGTTCGGAATGGGTAGACACACCTGCCTGTGTCTGCAGTATTTCTTCTACGACATTGCCCGAAACCGATGGGTTTCGCTTGGTCGCCTCTACCTTTATTTCTTCCGTGGTACCGTGTTGCTGAACCTTAGCCTGCACTACAACCTCCTGCATTTCGTTGTCGCTGCTCAGCTGAATCTGAAGTGTTTGCTTGCCTTGGGGGCGACGCAGCACGCGCACCTTGCTCTTATAGCCAAGCATAGAGAAGCGCACCTTCACCGAATCTTCGCTTTGCAGCTGCATACTGAATTCTCCTTTCAGGTTGCTCATCGTTATTTTGCCTTGCGAAGCAACCATGATAGAAGCCAGCTCAATAGGGTTTCCGTCTTGGTCAGACACCTTTCCTTGCAGCGTAAACGACTGTCCCATAGCGTTGCCAGCATACAGCAAGCACAGGAACAATAATATAATGTTCAGTAGTTTTGCCTTATTCATACTATGAATAACGCTTGTTCAGAAAGTTTATTGCATTATAATGAAAGAGAAAACAAAAACTGCCACCACCCGTAAAATACAGGGACGGGTGGCAAAATTGGGGATTACAGAACAGAATTACAATATTTTATCAAATCTATGTCTAAATCATTGATATTCAGCCAACTAACACTAAAATACACCTTCCGTTAATAAATTTCGTTCTAAGTTCCTTTGTCAAAAACGATACAAAGATAGCAAAAAACATCGGAAAAAGTCAAACTATCCTTCAATTTTTACTATCCGTGTGCTTTTTAGAGTGGGGAGTGGTATAATTCATTGATAAACAGAAATATACAAGGGAGGGGGTTATAACGTTCCAAGTTCCTTCTTTGATGGAACGATGGGTAGGTACGTTACAATCTTGATGTATCGTCCGTTCTTGATACGGACTTATAGATGGTTCTTTAGTAAGTGTCCCTATCGTCTCATTCTTATATAATATAGTAGTTCTATAACTACTTATAGTGTCATCGTCCGTTTGTGTAACGGACTTTACTTCCTATATTTGCGTTTTAAGCCCTTCTAATATCTTTGCTTATCTAATCTACATAAACATACTTACAACGCAACAGAACGTAAATAAAGTGCCTCTGCGTTGATTTTACGCATTGTATTGCCTTCAAAGTCGCTAATAATGTCGTAAGTTCCTTCTTTGATGGAACGATGGGTAGGTATTGAGGTTCGATTAGTAGGTGTCCTTATTGTGCAATCTTTATATATAATAGGATTATTATATTCTATATCAGATGTATTTGTGTCAGTAACTTTGTCTTGGGGACAGTTACTTCCACCTTCATTTGTTGTTTCGCTTTTGAGTTCCTTTAACGTTACTTCGCTCAAGTAACTTGTTCTTTCCTTTAAGCACCGTTCCTTACCGTTCCTTCTCCGAATGAACTTTGAAGTAACTTTACCAAAAATTCCATTGTGCTGTCTAAATCAAATACCATACCTTCCTTTCTGTGTCCGATTGATTGTGAATAGTATCTTATAAGTTGGTTGATACTGATATTATTCTGTCTTAGATACTCTATAACTCGTTGAGGCTCTTTGGAATTGTTCTCTATATATCCTATTGCTTGTTGGAACGAAGTAGGTGTCCTTATTTTGTATTTACTATATATAATAGTATCTCTATTACTATTAACATCTTTAGTATAGTCCCTTTCGTCTTGTGGACTCGGTACTCTACTATGTCTTATCCTTTCTTGTGCCTTGTGGAGTGTGTCGATGTGGTCTTGTCTTGTTAAGTGGCTGTATGTTTGTTCAACCATTTGTCTGCTATCTCCTATCATCTTACCCACTTCCTCAAACGAATAACCCTCTCGGACTTTCTTTGTAGTAAATGTGTGTCTTGCAAAGTGGCTTGATATGATATTACACAGTTTATCCGTCTGCTTGGTATGATGTGCGTCTATGTAGGTAATTTCTCTGTCTATACCTATCATCTTACATATTGTCTTAATTTTCGTGTTTAGGTTGATTTTAAAGGAAGTTTCGTTTGTCTTTATCTTTCCTTCTGTCAATGCTAAATACTTATCAACTATTGGACTGTTTAATATGTAACTGTCTTTATCTCGTTTTTTGGTTCTAATTATTATCGTTCCACCGTCCCTTGTATAATCTCCTTTCAATAATTGGTAGATGTCGCTTGCTCTTTGTCCCGTGTAGATAGCAAGACAGAAAATATCTCTCCACAAGTTTAATTTCTTGGGTAGTTCTGCATTCTCTATCCTTTCTATCTCATCATCTAATATCTCAACCTTTAACCTATCCTCTGAACGTCTTTTGTCCTTTAGACGTGTGAATATTATCTGTCCTATACCATATTTACCTATCTTTGCTATGTAGGTATTGATAAGTAGACGAAGGATAGCGACTTTATTTATCTCAACATTCGACTTTCCCATTTTCTTTAGATAGTCTATGTATTTGTCTATTCCTGCCTGCTTTAAACAACTTATGCCGTCTGATTTATTTACATCAATTACCCACTTTTGCCAACGTTGAATAACTGAACGATACTGAAAAGCTGTTGTTTCCTTTACCTTGTTATCTTCTATATGTTGCTTTAATGCTCTATCAATTAGTGTTGTTGCTTTATAGGTCTTTCCTTTCATAGCTTTTTTTTCTTTTGGTGGTGTTTCTATTGTGCAATCTTTAGGTATAATAGATTCTCTATAATCTATGTTAGTCTTTACCTTTCGTCTTGTCATCGTCCGTCCGTCCCTTCGCTCAAGGGACTTACTCAACGGACTTACGGTAAATCCTCGTTCAAAGATACTTTCCTTCAACTCGTCAATAGAAAATACCTCGTTCGTTGTGCAAAGGTAGTTCAAATATTGGAGATACACACACTTTACCTGCATTATTCTTTCAAAACACATCAAAGCACATTTATTAGCCTCAACACTGAACAAGTTACTTATTATCGGTTCTTGCTTTTTACTGTTCCATTGGCTATCTAACAACTTGACACCCATACTTATTTTATACTGCTTGTCCTTTCCATCACTCACACAGAAATAAATAAGACTTGGTTTGTTACTTCCACTTGTTCTAAGATAAAAGCTGCTGTTCATTCGTTCTTATTTGTCGTTATTGGATTGAAAGGAGATATTATTAAATGTTCGTAATTATACTGTTATTCAATATGTTATAAAAATAATAACTAATTTACAATATTTTATATATTTTATAGAAACACTTTGTGTGCCAATTTGTTTTCTTTTGCTACCTTTGCAGTTAATATATAAAGGAACTAAAATATCGCAAATGAAGAAGATTATCTTTCTACTCGCAATAGTATTGGGCGCAATGAGCATCGTCTCTTGCCGCGACCAAGACACTTACGCTGACAAGTTGGAACGCGAGCGAAAAGCCATTAATGCGTTCATAGTGAAACATAAGATAAACGTTATTTCGGAAAAACAGTTTGAAAGTCAAGGTTTCAAGACCGATACAACGAAGAATCAATATGTTCAGTTCAAATCTACGGGCGTGTATATGCAGTTGGTAGAAGAAGGCATAGGCGAGAAACTGAAGAATGGCGAAACCGCTACCGTACTCTGCCGCTTCGATGAAACCAACGTGGCTGGCGATTCTTTGCAGCTTACAAACAAGTCGCTGATTTGGAATGGTATCGTAGACAAGATGTTGGTAACGAAGAACAGCGGAACGTTTACGGCTTCGTTCGACAGGGCTTCCAGCGTTATGGTGCGTGCATACGGCAGTACATCTGTGCCAAAAGGGTGGTTGGTGCCTCTTCCTTACATTAAACTCGGACGCATTACAAGCGCAACCGACAAGTTGGCGCACGTGCGTCTCATCGTTCCATCGGCACAAGGACAAACCTTGGCAAACAAAAACGTATATGCTTGCTTCTACGATATTACCTATCAACGAGGAGTTTAACAAGATAAAACAATAACACGCCACGACCGCACGCAGTGTAGTCGTGGCTTTAAAATTATATAGAAGATGACGCTAATAAAGTCTATTTCAGGTATCCGCGGTACAATTGGCGGACAAACAGGTAACACATTGAATCCACTTGACATTGTTAAATTCACATCGGCTTACGCTACTTACATCGCAAGCCAGCACCCAGGAAAGAAGCTAAAGATTGTTGTTGGACGCGACGCACGCATTTCGGGCGAAATGGTGAAGAACGTTGTGTGCGGCACACTTATGGGTATTGGTGCCGATGTCGTAAATATCGGCTTGGCAACCACCCCTACCACCGAGCTTGCCGTGCGTATGGAGGGTGCCGATGGTGGTATCATCATCACCGCTTCGCACAACCCTCGTCAGTGGAACGCATTGAAACTGCTGAACCACGAGGGCGAATTTCTCACCGCAGAAGACGGTGCTGCCGTGCTCGACATAGCAGAAAAGGAAGATTTCAATTATGCCGACATAGACCAACTTGGCAGCTACAAGGAGGACGACTCGTTCGACCAACGCCACATCGATGCTGTAAAAGCACTCGAATTGGCTGACTTGGAAGCCATTAAAGCCCGCAAGTTCCGTGTGTGTGTAGATGCTGTGAACTCCGTAGGCGGTATTATTCTGCCCAAATTGCTCGACCAAATCGGCGTGGAATATACATTGCTATACGGCGAACCGACAGGCGACTTCGCCCATAACCCCGAACCAATAGAGAAGAACCTCGGCGGCATTATGGACGAAATGAAGAAAGGCGGCTACGACCTCGGCATTGTCGTAGACCCAGACGTAGACCGTTTGGCGTTCATACGTGAAGACGGCGTTATGTACGGCGAGGAATATACACTCGTAAGCGTAGCCGACTACATTCTCGACCACGTAAAGGGAAACACCGTCAGCAACCTTTCTTCAACACGTGCATTGCGCGATGTTACCGAGAAACACGGCGGAAAGTACTACGCTGCTGCCGTTGGCGAAGTGAATGTAACGACCAAAATGAAGGAAGTAGGTGCTGTTATCGGCGGCGAAGGCAATGGTGGCGTCATCTATCCAGACAGCCATTACGGCCGCGATGCGCTTGTTGGAATCGTGCTTTTCCTTAGTTCTCTGGCTCAAAAGGGCTTGAAAGCAAGCGAATTGCGCAAGACTTACCCTGAATACTTCATTGCAAAGAACCGCATCGACCTCACTCCCGAAACCGATGTAGATGCCATTCTCGCCAAGGTCAAGGAGCTTTACGGAAACGAAAAGGACGTACAAGTAACCGACATTGACGGCGTTAAGCTCGATTTCCCAACAGCTTGGGTACACCTCCGCAAGTCGAACACCGAACCAATCATTCGTGTTTACAGCGAGGCAGGCAGTATGGACGAAGCCGACGCATTGGGCAAGAAACTTATGCAGGTAGTTTACGACATGCAATAAATCCACCGACATGATAATAAAGACTTCGGAATTCAGCATATCGTCGCCTACAATATCGAAGTGTCCTAACGATACGAAGAACGAATATGCGTTCATCGGTCGGTCGAACGTGGGCAAGTCGAGTCTGATAAATATGCTTTGCAACCACAAGGGACTTGCCAAGACATCGGCAAAGCCTGGCAAGACATTGCTCATCAACCACTTCATCATCAACAAGGAGTGGTACATTGTAGACCTTCCTGGCTACGGCTATGCCAAGAATTCAAAGACTGTGCGCAACAAGCTCGAACAGATGATTGCGCAATACATCTTGCAACGCAAGCAACTCGTGAACGTATTCGTGCTTATCGACATACGCCACGAGCAGCAAAAGATAGACCGTGAGTTCATCGATTGGTTAGGACAAAGCAACATTCCTTTCTCCATCATCTTCACAAAAGCCGACAAACTGTCGGGCGGAAAGGCGAAAGCCAACGCCGAAGCGTGGATGAAGAAGCTGGAAGACACGTGGGAAATCACCCCACCCTACTTCATTACATCGTCGGAAAGCAAGGTGGGCAGAGAGGAAGTGCTGGGCTACATCGAGAGCATCAACACGGCATTGGCGAACGATACAGCCGAATAAGCTATGGCGCAGATACCTTATTTAGACGTCCAAAAGCTATCGAAACGCTTCGGAGCGCAAATCCTGTTCGACGAAATATCCTTCTCCATTGCAGAAGGACAGCACGTCGGACTGATTGCGAAGAACGGAACGGGCAAATCCACCCTGCTTTCCATACTCACAGGAAAGGAGGGTTACGAGTCGGGCAGCATTGTCTACCGCAACGATTTGCGCGTCAGTTGCTTGGTACAAAGTCCGACATTCAACTCCGAAGAGTCGGTTCTCGACGCTTGTTTCAACCATGAGGGCGACCCCGACAAGGTATTGAAAGCCAAACAGATACTCACCACGCTCAAGATAACCGACCTAAACCAGCCTATGGGGCAACTCAGCGGCGGACAACAGAAGCGTGTGGCACTGGCAAATGTGCTGATACTTGAACCCGACTTGCTCATTCTCGACGAGCCGACCAACCACCTCGACCTCGAAATGATAGAGTGGCTCGAAGGCTTTCTTTCGAGAGGGAACAAGACACTCTTAATGGTTACGCACGACCGTTACTTCCTCGACAACGTGTGCAACATTATTCTCGAACTCGACGACCGCACCATCTACACTTATCGGGGCAACTATTCGTTCTATTTGGAGAAGCGACAGGAACGCATTGCCAACACACGGGCAGAGATAGCACGTGCCAACAACCTCTACCGCACCGAGTTAGAGTGGATGCGTAGGCAGCCGCAGGCACGCGGACACAAGGCGCGCTACCGTGAAGAAGCCTTCTACGAACTGCAGGCAAAGGCACTGCAACGCATCGAAGAAAGGCAAATCCGACTGAAAGCGTCCAACGTTTACATCGGCAGCAAGATATTCGAGTGTCAGTATGTATCGAAGGCGTTCGATGAGAAAGTCATACTGAAAGACTTCTACTACAACTTTGCCCGCTTCGAAAAGATGGGAATCGTGGGCAACAACGGCACGGGCAAGTCCACATTCATCAAGATGTTGCTCGGATTGGTAAAGCCCGACAGCGGCAAATTCGACATTGGCGAAACCGTAAACTTCGGTTACTTCTCGCAAGACGGACTGAAATTCAGGGACGACCAGAAGGTTATCGACATCATAACCGACATTGCCGACTACATAGACCTCGGCGGCGGTCGCCACATGACGGCGTCGCAGTTCCTCAACTACTTCCTTTTCACACCCGAAATGCAGCACAACTACGTGGCAAAACTATCGGGAGGCGAAAAGCGCAAGCTCTATTTGTGCACTGTACTGATGCGCAATCCGAACTTCCTGATACTCGACGAGCCTACCAACGACCTTGATATTCAGACGCTTCAGATACTCGAAGAATATCTGCAAGACTTCCCTGGCTGTGTCATCGTGGTGTCGCACGACCGCTACTTTATGGATAAGGTGGTAGACCATCTGCTCGTTTTCAACGGCGACGGACAGATTAAGGACTTCCCTGGCAACTATACGCAGTTCCGCGACTACCAAGCCTTGAAGAGCAAAGAGGCGGTGGAGGAAAACAAGACAAAGGAAAAGAAAACCGCAACGCAGCGCGACTACCACAACGAAACGCGCAAACGTATGAGCTACAAGGAGAAACGAGAATACGAAATGCTCACGGCGGATATAGAGAAACTCACCAACGAGATTGCCACAATGGAGGAACAACTCTGTTCGGGCACGCTTGAGATAGACCAACTCACCGAAATCAGCAAACTCCTGCCGAAGAAAAAAGACGAGTTGGACGAGAAAGAACTGCGCTGGCTCGAACTTTCCGAATTAGAATAACGTTGCCCTTGCAAACTCTGCAACGAGGCTTTTGCTTCCTTTACACCTTATTATATAGGGCTTCAAGCACAAAAACCTTTCCCCAACACAGGTAGGAACGTGTTTCATCACGCTCCTAACACCAAGAAAACAGCAAGTTCATCTATAAAATCTAGAAAAACTAGAATACCTAGGAACTCTATCACAAAACCTAAAAACCGCCTTGATTTTGTAAAAATAATTCTAAAGAAAAAACAGTAATTTCGATTTGGCATTGCGAAAGCGGCTCTTTTGCGCTGCAAAACATACGCTTTTACCGTGCAAAACAGCCACTTTTGGAACGCAAAACAATAGGTTTTGCAAAGCATTGACATACAACCTGTTACACAACAGTTGCACTTGCGAAATATATTTACACTTCTATCGCCTTATCCAACCCATTATCCGAACAGCAAACGCAAGGCTTCTTCTACCTTCGCAACGGGGTGCGTGGCTATCTTGTATCTGCCTTTCAAGCCCTGCGCATTATTCTTGGGAATGATGATGTGGCTGAAACCCAACTTCTCGGCTTCGGCAATGCGTTGCTCTATACGACTTACGGGTCGCACTTCGCCGCTCAATCCCACTTCGCCTGCCATACACCAGCCTGCCTCGATGGGAGTATCGACGTTCGACGACAGCACTGCCGCTATCACGCTCAAGTCCATCGCCATATCGGTAATGCGCAGTCCGCCAGCTATATTCAAGAAAACGTCCTTTTGCATCAGCTTAAAGCCCACTCGTTTCTCAAGTACGGCGAGCAGCATATTGAGGCGACGCTGGTCGAAACCTGTTGCCGAACGCTGCGGAGTGCCGTAAGCAGCCGACGAAACAAGGGCTTGTGTCTCCACAAGGAAGGGGCGCACCCCCTCAATAGCACTCGAAATGGCAACCCCCGATAGGTCGTCGGGCGTGTCGGTGAGCAGCAACTCCGACGGATTGCTTACTGGACGCAAGCCGTTTTGACGCATTTCGTAGATTCCAAGTTCGGAAGTAGAGCCGAAACGGTTCTTTATACTGCGCAAGATGCGGTACATATAATGTTGGTCGCCTTCGAATTGCAACACCGTATCTACGATATGCTCCAGCACTTTCGGCCCCGCAATGGAGCCTTCCTTGTTGATATGACCGATAAGAATGACAGGAATGTCGCTCGATTTCGCCAATTGGAGCAAGGCTGCAGCACTCTCCCGTATTTGAGTAATACTTCCAGCACTACTTGCAACTGTTTCTGTGGCAACTGTTTGTATAGAGTCTATAACCAACAGCTCAGGTTTTACATCCTTGATACAGCTGAATATCTTTTCCACTGATGTTTCCGAAAGTATCACGATGTTGTCGGGAATGGTTTCGGCAATGCGCAATGCACGCATCTTAATCTGCTGCGGACTTTCCTCACCGCTCACATAGAGCACCTTTCGGTCGGTGACGAGCAGCGTTTGCAGCGTCAGCGTACTCTTGCCAATGCCCGGTTCGCCACCAATCAGCACCATACTGCCTGCCACAAGTCCACCTCCAAGCACACGATTCAACTCGCTGTCCTTCATATCAATACGAATTTCTTCTGCCGAAGAAACCGCATTGAGGGCTTGCGGAACGTTGCGTTTCGGTGCGCCAAAGGTGTGTGCAACCAGCTTTTCGCCCGTACTCAACCCCATTTTGGAGGCGATACGGATTTGCTTGAACGTGTTCCACTGTCCGCAGTTCGGACATTTGCCAATCCACTTTGCACTTTCCTGCCCGCAGTTATCGCAGACATAGGCTGTTTTGTCTTTTGTCATAATTTAACTACAAAAGTAGTTCTTTTTTTTCGTTATTACAAAAATATTATTTACTTTTGCAATATTATGGAGAGAATAAAATACTTGCTGCTCTTTGCAGCCATCACATTGGTTGGGTGTCAAGTATCTGACGAGGAAGATTCGCTAATCGGAAAGCGCAAGAACAAGGTAGAGGAAGTTGCCTATGCACGTGCGTTCAAGGTGGGCGTTACGCCTACTATGGACTGTCTGCCCATATTTTTGCTCAAGGATAGCAATCTGTACAATCCCGACAACATCGACATTCGACTGAAGGAATATTCATCACAGCTGAATTGCGACACTGCTATGCAGAACGGACGTGTACAGGCTTCGGTTACAGACCTTATTCGGGCGGAATACCTGAAAGAGGAAAAGCATATCGTACTCGACTATATGACCGAGACAAACGCCACTTGGCAGCTCTTGGCATCACCGCAATCGGGCGTAAAAAAGCCCGAAGACTTGGGCAACAAGATTATCGGTTTGACCTTCAACTCCATAATGCAGTACCTCACAATACGCGTTTTCTCTGGACACGACATATCTTCAAGGTTCTATGGTTCGCAGATTAACGACATCTTCATTCGATTGAAAATGCTCAACAACAACCAAATTGACGCTATCTGGGCGAGCGAACCGCAGACTACACAAGCCAAACTCTTGGGCAACCGAGAGATATACAGCTCGGTAAATGAGAATTTCATACCTGGCGCAATCGTCTATGTGAACAATCCAAAGATAGAACATCAGCGTGCTTTCGAGGCAGCATACAACAAGGCGGTGGACATATTGAACAGTCATTCCATACAATACTTTGCGCCACTCATCAAGAAATACATGAAAGTAGACGACAAAGTGGTGGCTGCACTACCTAAGATAACCTACAAACGAGTAATTGCACCACGCGAAAGAGCCATTAACAAGGCAAGGAATATTCTTCCATAAACAAGTCCGACACGTAGCTGCCAGCTTGCTGAAACACCATAGAAGCAGAATAGGAATACCGCAGAAACAGAACTAAAGAGAACACAGCATTGAACGTAGAAATGAATATTGGCACTGCTTTCGAGCATTTAAGTGCCAAACAGTTAGACGAAGCCATTAAAGTATTGCAGCCAATATACGACGGCAAGCCCTCCTTGGTGGACTACGACAAGTTTATCGCCATTGCAAACGACTACGATTTAATGTGCGACTATATGCTGCGAGGCTTCAAAGACCTTGCCCGCGAAGGGCTCTACAAATCGCTCTTGGAACGTCTCTACAAGGTTACTGCCAACTTGTTGCTAAGCTGGAACTGCAAGAACAAGCCTACTTTCGTAAATGCTTTCCGCACTGCCGACCAGTTGAACCTCAGCCACAGCTTCGTGCGCTCTGTGCTCGAAAACTTCGTTTCCGACATTGCCATGCTCTCATTAGCCCCCGAAGCTGAACGAAAAAACAAGGAAACGGAACTCTACGAACGCCACCAAACCTTCATAGAACGGCTTTTCAATGCTCTTTTGGTATCGCGCCAATGGTCTGAAAGCGATGCCAAATTCTACACCGACCTACTCACATCGCCCACCATCGATGCTTCCGACCAGATGCTTATCGTCAGTGCCATCACCCTTTCTGCGATGACAATCTACGATGTGAAGAAGTTTTCCACCCTCGTAAATGTTTACCGACACGCCCAAGAAGAGAAAGTGCGCCAGCGTGCATTAGTGGGCTGTGTGCTGTCGCTCACCGATAACCCACTGTTCGTAAAGGAACAGGCATCGCTTATGGACGAGTTAATCGCCAGCGAGGAAATGAAACGCGAGCTGCTGAACCTGCAAAAGCAGATGTTCAACTGTATGGACGCCGAGCGCGACAACGACAAGATACAGCGCGACATAATGCCCAACATTATGAAAAATTCCGACTTGCAGTTCAACCGTTTCGGCATTACGGAGAAAGAGAACGACGCTTTGGAAAACATTCTGCACCCTGATGCCGATGAACACAAGATGGAGATGATGGAGGAAAGTATCCAAAAGATGATGAAGATGCAGCAGCAAGGCTCCGACATCTATTTTGGAGGTTTCAGTAAGATGAAGCGATTCCCCTTTTTCGACCACATTGCCAATTGGTTTATGCCTTTCAGTGCCCACCACCCTGGACTGAAAGAAGTGGCACAAAAGCTCGGCGACAGTTCGTTTCTCGACAAAATGACAGAGCAAGGACTCTTCTGCGAGTCGGACAAGTATTCGCTTGCCCTCACAATGGCACAGATAATCAATCAGTTGCCTGCCAATATATTGGAAGTAATAAAGTCTGGCGACGGCATCGGACTGCCCGTTTCGGAACCAACAGACTATACGCCCGACTTCCTGCGTCGCCTTTATATACAGGATTTGTACCGCTTTTTCGAGGTGAAATTGGCGTTCAACAAAGACATTGCCAACCCTTTCAAGAAGAGCGGCAGCTACAAGGCATTCTTTATGATGCACGACTTGTTCGTGAAAGAGTCCTACATCGAACCCAAGATGTCTTTGTCGATGTTCCTGCACAAACATAAACGCGAAGCCGATTTAAACGAAATACTCGAAACTTTTTACAGCGAAACGGCTACCTATCAAGTGTTTAGGGGTCTTAAATCCGAACGAGAAGGACACGAAAGCGAAGCCTTGGGACACTTCTTGGCAGCAATAGGCATAGAGCCCGACAACATTTGGGTACTGAAAACAGCAGGAGTTTTTGCCCTGAAACGCAAGGACTACGGATTCGGTTTGCACTGTTACGGCAAGTTATGCGAACTTCTGCCCGACGTTAAGCCATACGCCATAAACTATTGTCTTTGTCTGATAGCCACAGGCGATACGAAAACGGCACTGAACAAAGCGTACGAACTCGACCTAAGCGACGAGACAGACAACCGAGTGAAGCGTCTTTTGGCATGGGCACTTATCTGCAACGGAAACGGCGAAAAGGCTTTGCACATCTACAACGCACTCACTGAAACCGACCCGCTACCCGACGATGCACTCAACATTGCCTATGCACATTGGGTGAACGGCAATCCGAGCGAGGCAAAAAACTACCTCGTTCAGTGGAAGATAAACCACCCCGACGCCAAATTAGAGGAAGAGTTCGACAACGACTACTATATGTTCGAGCAAAACGGCATCACCGGCGTAGACAGAATATTGATGTTGAGCGCATTAAAAGTGTAAATATTTTTTACAAGCGTCGCTATTATATAACAACCTGTATATCAACGCTTTGCAAAACCTATTGTTTTGCGTTCCAAAAGCGGCTGTTTTGCAAGGTAAAAGCGTAGGTTTTGCAGCGCAAAACAGCCGCTTTCGCAATGCCAAATCGAAATTATCGTTTTCCTTACAAATTATCTTTACAAAACCAAAGTGGTTTTCATGTTTTGCACTAGAAATTCTAGAGGGTCTAGTTTTTCTAGATTTTTCTAAATAACCCCACTTCTTTTCCATTATCAAAAGCGTGCCAAGCAACGCCCCCATCGGCATTGCACATTATAAAAGCCCCTTCAACCACATGTGTTGCAAGGGGCTTTACCAATACCTACATATATGTTTCTTATTTCAATTCGTATATTCCGCTGGGCGTTTTCCGCCGCAACACCTCTACCATAAAGTCTACATCGGCTACCAATCCGTGGCTTGCCATCTCGCTCGTTACAGCCTTTCTCGCCAATTCGGGGTGGTTGTTTTCGTCGCTTAAATGGCAAAGCCAAACGTGGCGCAACCCCAATGTGGCATTCTCAACGATGGTTTGGGCACACTCGGCATTGCTCAAGTGCCCTGTTTTGCTCGTTATGCGAGTCTTCAGATACTGCGGATAGGGACCTGCAGCAAGCTTTTCGGGTTCGTGGTTCGCCTCAATGACCAAGTAATTCGCCCGCGACACGAACGTACGGATTTCGTCTGTTATGTGTCCGCAGTCGGTTACGAGCGTGAAAGTCAGCCCTTGGCATTCTATGCAGTAGCCTACGCAGTCGGTACTGTCGTGCGGAACCTCGAACGGAGTTACGATAAACTCGCCTATTTGCTCGGTTCTGCCCTTCTCCACGTATCGCACTTGCTCGGCAACAACCTTCTTTCTGACACACCAGTTGTTTACAATACCCTCGTGAACCTTCTTGGTTGCATACACAGGAATGGCTTGGTTGTCGCTCATAGAGCCCACCGATTTCACGTGGTCGGCGTGGTCGTGCGTAATAAGTATATTGTGAATCATCGACAAGTGTAGCCCATAGCTGTGCATATACTTCTTTATCGTCCGCAGACCGATACCACAATCAATAAAGATTCCGTCGGTTTCGGTGTAAAGAAAGTAGGCATTGCCACTGCTGCCACTGCCAAAAGATATGAATTTAAGCATTATATTGTAATTTGCTGCAAAAGTAATAAAACTATTTAACAACACAAAGCGTTGGGGCTTCGACTTTCTCTGACATTCTTGTTTTTTCGCTTCGTTGAACGCTCAAGTGTGTTTTGACATTCTTAGAAAGGCAATCCGACAGCAAAGTGGAAGGTGAAATCGCGTCCAAAACGTGGGCGGAAGAGTGGAAAATGCTCTTTCAACGAAGTGTAGGCAGGGTTTATGGCTTTCATACCAGCATCGAAACGCAGTATGAAATAGTCGAAGTTAAGACGCAAACCCAATCCATAAGCCGCTGCAATCTGCTGCCAGAACTTATCGAAACGGAACTGTCCGTCAGGCTGTTCAGCATATTCGCGCAGTGTCCAGATATTGCCAGCATCGATGAAAGCCGCTCCGTCGAACTTCCAGAACAAACGCGTGCGGTATTCAGCATTCAGGTTCAACTTCAAATCACCTGTCTGATTGATGAAGTCGATGCGCCCATCGGTTCCACGAAAACCACCCGGTCCCAACTCTCTGACACTCCAACCACGCACCGAGTTAGGGCCTCCTGCAATGTAACGCTTCTCGAAAGGCAGCACCTTGCTGTTTCCATAAGGATAGGCAATGCCGAAATCGGCGTGCAGCGCAAGCGAGTTGCGGGGGTCGAAACGCAATATACGTGTGAAAGCAAAGTCGAATTTAAGGTACTGCGCATAGGCAATGTTGAATATTTTCGACTGTCCTTGCTCGTTTTTCTTGAAGTTCGACAGGTTGTCGGCAATCGAAAGGAGGTTTCCTGCCGACTCTACCTTTGCCCTGATGGCTACATCGTCGTTGCGATTATAGCTTAGACTGAAGCCTGCACGCATAATGAAGAGGTCTTCATAGTTGTAGCGCAGTATGGCGTTTCGGTTGTTTACGTTGTCGAGATAGTCTTTCTTGAAACGTTCGCTAATCCACGGCATATAGACGTAGCTTAGGTCAGGCACTTCCAACTCGTAGCGCAGGTGGCGGCGGGCGTTACTCCAATTATATTTCCACGCTGCCGAGAAGACACGACGGTGAAACTCTGGGCGGTCTTGCAAGTCCCAACTGACCGACAATTCGGACACGGCGTTGCTGCGACGGCGGAATTCCCGTGTAGAGAAAGGCGAAAGAAAGCGTGGGAATTGTAGGCGGGCTTGCACTCCATACTCCTCGTAATTGTGGTTGTTGTAGCCTTCCAATCCCTTGATAGCCTCGAAAGCGGCACGCAGTTCTATACTGAACAGCTCGCTTCCGTGGAAGAGATTGCGGTTCTGATAGGTAAGAACGGCAGCCGCACCAAGGTCGCCTGCAGTGTTGGTGCCTTCAGGTTGGAACGAAATCGTGTTGGGCTTGTTGCTCGAAAGTTTAATGTTAGCCTCTAAATATCGCTTCTCCGACTGCTGATAGCCCAACATTTTGCCCACGATAATGGAGTCTACACGCTGCATTTCCTTAAATTCGATGTCGGTATAGCGTATTGCTCCCAAGCGAGCCAAGTTGTTATAGGTGGTCTGAAGGTCGGTTGCCGAGAAGTATTTTCCAGGTTCTATGAGCGTGTTGTCGGCTATAATCTCACGGCGGATATGCAATCCAGTCGAGTCGCCAGGCAGCACATTCACTCTTCCGACAATATAACGAGGGTGCAAGGCGGGCTCCGACGCAGACGATGGTTGATATTTCGTAAGGTGAAGCGTAACATCTACCGCACGAGAACCGCGCACGGTGTCGGCAGTATAGTATATATAGTCTTTGTTGAAGCGGTAATAGCCTTGGTCGTTCAGTATTTTCGTGATGCGTTTGCGCTCGTTATCAAGTGCCAAAACGGTGAATTGGCGTGGGTGGGTGGCATCAAAGCCTTGCGAAAGGTTAGGTTTAAGAATGTCGGCAATTATCGAATCCTGAATGTCGTAGCTGAAACGGTCTATCATAAACGGCTTACCCGGAAGCAGCGTATATATGGCTTTCAGCTTTTTGCCCCTCACCTTCGTGTTGAAAACTACACGTGCGTTCATATAACCCATATTGTTCATTGCCACACGAAGGTCTTCGCACGACAGACGAGCCTGCAACGTGTCGTAGTAAACGGGCTTTTCGCCGATGCGTTGCAGCGTTCTGTTTATCCATTTGGTCGTATCTCGCCCTGCCAAAGAGTAGGTTCCGAGCGGTATTTTAAAGAACGAGAACCACCGTGAGTTCTCTTTCTGTCGCACATACTGCGCCAACTGCGTCGCATTAAAGTCGGCTTCGTCAGAGCACAACTCCACTTTGTCGAGCAAATAGCTACCGTCTGCCACAAACTTATCGGTCGAACACGACGACAGAAGCAATGCTAAAGTGGCAAAAAACAGTAGAAAATATGTATGGAAACCTTTTATCCTAAACATTAATACCGCTAATTTTGGGGCAAAGATACTAAAAAGTTGGGAGTAAAAGAGCGCAAACAGATAGTTTTTTTGTATTTTTGTAGGGTGATTTCAAAGAATAAAATAAAACTCATTCGGGCTCTCGAAACGAAGAAAGGGAGAGAAAAACAGGGGCTCTTTGTGGCTGAAGGACCTAAGGTGGTGGGCGATTTGCTTGCTGCGGGGTTCGAGTTGGTGGAACTTTTCGAGGAGGAAGAGGACATTAAAAAGGTATCGTTCCTACAACACCCACAAGGAAAGCTCGGCATATTCAAACTGCCTGAGCAGACGAAAACGAAGGCTGGCGAGTGCGAAACGGCAGTCGGTGCAGAACACAAGGTGCTCCTTGGCGAAAACGAACTGGCACTTGCGCTCGACGGCGTGCAAGACCCTGGCAACCTCGGAACGATTATCCGTGTGGCTGACTGGTTTGGTATTGAGCGCATTTTCTGCTCGATGGACACGGCAGACTGCTGGAATCCGAAAGTGGTGCAAGCCACTATGGGCAGCATTGCAAGGGTAAAGATGTATTACTTGAACCTAAACGAGTTAATCAACTCGTTGCCAACGGACTACCCTATCTACGGAACGCTGCTCGACGGCGAAGATATTTACGGAGAAAAGCTCTCCGCAAACGGCCTCATCGTAATGGGAAACGAGGGCAACGGCATATCGGCAGCCATACGCCAACGGGTGAACAGGAAGCTGCTGATACCCAACTTCTCGGCCAGAACAACACGTGCCGAATCGCTGAACGTTGCCATTGCAACAGCCGTAGTGTGCTCGGAGTTTAAGCGAAGAGAGCAGAGAAGGGTGTAACAACTGAAGCATAAGGGTCTAAAAACGATAAAGATATGGAAGACTTGATAAAAGAACGCAGTGTGAAAAGCTGCATTGCCTTGGGCTACAAGCATTGGCAACAACATTTGGGCGAAACTTTCGGTCGCACACGTTGGCGCATTCTTCTCAGTGCGGTTATGTTTACAGCGTTTATCATTTCTGCTTTAATGGGTGCGCCTAATTGGCTCTACATCATATTATTAACGTTTTCGATGAACAGTGTAGCCGTAAAGGTGCGCAGTTTGGCAGGCGAAATGGAAACAGCACAAAGGGGAAAGAAACTGATTAAGAAAAATCTGGGCTACTACGTCTACTTCTTCTGCCTATCTTCGATTGTACAATTGTGCACCATACTTGTAGTGGGCGCACCGCTGTTGTTACTCCTTTATATGTATTGGCTTGACAGCGAGACGGTGAAAATGGGCGACCCCTCTACCCTTTCCACCACTTACTGGGTGCTGACGGGGCTTACAGCCTTCGCCACCACCATTGCCGTAAGGTTCATAGACACGTGGGAAGACTATGCCGAACTTTATATCTTCGGCACAATGATAATCCGAAACCGTACGAAAAGGCAGGGCAAAGCGTGATTTGTTGTGCACTTGGCAGCAAAGAGAAAGTGTTATCGTCTAGAAAATCTAGTTCTCCTAGATTCTCTAGGATAACTAGGATAGAACCTAAAAAACAGCCTTGGCTTTGTAAAAATAATTCATAGAGAAAACGGCAATTTCGATTTGGCATTGCGAAAGCGGCTCTTTTGGACGGCAAAAGAGCCACTTTTACCGTGCAAAACCTACGCTTTTGGAACGCAAAACAATAGGTTTTGCAAAGCATTGATAGCAAGATAGTTACACAATAGATACGCTTGTGAAAAATATTTACACCTTTATCGTCGGTTTTTCGCCCATATAGAAAACAAAAGCCACGCACTTTTCGGTGCGTGGCTTTACTGTTTATAAGGGTAGGAATTAGTATGAACGAGCTATGAGAACACGGTGCTTAGCGGGCTTTCCGCTCACCATGTCCACGCCTTCGGTCTGTTCAAACATAAACGGAACGCAGCGAATGGTGGCTTGCGTGTCCTCTTTAATCTTCTCTTCGGTCTCGGTTGTACCGTCCCAATGGCAGAGGAAGAAACCGCCGTCCTTCACTTTCTCCTTAAATTCTTCGTAGTTGTCGCACTCGTGAATGTTTGCGTTGCGGAAATCCAATGCCTTCTTGAAAATGTTGGCTTGAATATCGTCGAGCAAATTCTTTATGCGTTCAACAATACCGTCGAACGAAACGTTTTCTTTTTCCAAAGTATCGCGACGCATTATCTCTATGGTGTTGTTCTCCAAGTCGCGTCCGCCCATTGCCAAACGTACAGGCACGCCCTTGAGTTCGTACTCGGCAAACTTGAATCCTGGGCGTTTGTTGTCGGAATCGTCGAACTTTACGCTGATGCCGAGCTGTCTAAGCTCGTCGATAACGGGCTGCAGCTTCGCCGTAAGGGCTGCCAACTGCTCGTCGCCCTTGAAGATTGGCACGATGACAACCTGCAGCGGAGCAATCCTTGGAGGCAGCACGAGTCCGTTGTCGTCGGAGTGTGTCATAATAAGCGCACCCACGAGGCGTGTGCTTACACCCCACGATGTTGCCCAAACGTATTCGGGTTTGTTCTCCTTATTGAGGAAAGTAACGTCGAACGACTTGGCAAAGTTCTGCCCAAGGAAGTGCGACGTACCGCTCTGAAGTGCCTTTCCGTCCTGCATCATCGCCTCGATGGTATAGGTGTCCAATGCTCCTGCAAAGCGTTCTGTTTCGCTCTTTACGCCCTGAACCACAGGAATGGCGAGCCATTGTTCGGCAAAGTCGGCATAAACCTTCAGCATCTTCTTTGCTTCGTCTACGGCTTCTTCCCGTGTAGCGTGCGCCGTGTGCCCCTCTTGCCATAGGAATTCCGATGTACGGAGGAAAGGACGGGTGCGCATTTCCCATCGCATAACGTTGCACCACTGGTTGCACATCAACGGCAGGTCGCGGTAAGAGTGAATCCAATTCTTATATGTGTTCCATATAATGGTCTCGCTGGTTGGGCGAATGATGAGTTCTTCTTCGAGCTTTGCAGCAGGGTCTACCTCTACTCCACCCTCTTTCTCGTTGGCACGGAGGCGATAGTGGGTAACCACGGCACACTCTTTGGCAAATCCTTCTACGTGTTCAGCCTCGCGAGAAAGGAAGCTTTTCGGGATAAGAAGGGGGAAATAAGCATTCTGCGCACCTGTTTCTTTAAACATTTTGTCTAACTGGGCTTGCATTTTCTCCCATATAGCGAAACCGTAAGGCTTAATTACCATACAGCCGCGAACAGGCGATTGCTCTGCCAAATCTGCTTTTACTACCAAGTCGTTGTACCATTGCGAATAGTTTTCGGCACGCTTGGTGAGTTCTTTGAGTTCTTTTGCCATAATCTATATCTATTTTTCTTCTTATTCATCATTATAGGTAAATTCCCTGACAAAATAGGAAATTCCCTTTGCTTTGTTAGTGCAATAAGCGTAATTTTGTGCAAAATTACAAAAAAATGTTGGCAAACGACGTATGAAAACAGAAATAGTTGTATCTTTGTTCTGCAAAAAGCGAACAACACTCACACAGCTTACGCAGGATAAACATTAACAAGCGAGTTCGCCGACACATAACATATATAAGAAAAAAGTTTAAAATCACACACATTATGAAGAATTTAAAGACAATAGCAGCTGGACTTTGTGTAGCTACTCTCGTAGCAAGTTGTGCAACAAATCAGGGAACTTACAGTGCAGGAGGTGCCGGCGCGGGTGCTGTGCTCGGCGGTATCGTGGGCAACATCATCGGTAAGAATACCAAAGGCACTATGATTGGTGCAGCGGTAGGTGCAGCAGTTGGTGCTGGAACAGGTGCGCTCATCGGTCGCCACATGGACAAGGTGAAGCAGCAAACCCAAGCACAGGTAGACAATGCCAAGGTTGAAACAGCGAAAGACGCCAACGGTCTCGACTGTGTAAAGGTTACATTCGACTCTGGTATCCTCTTTGCAACCAACAGCTCAACCCTCAACGCATCTGCTAAAAACGACCTTACGAAGTTTGCAGGCGTATTGAAGCAGAACAGCGACTGCGACGTTGCCATTCAAGGATATACCGATGCATCGGGCAACGACGACATCAACATTCCGTTGTCAGAGCGTCGTGCAAAGTCGGTATCTACCTACTTGCGTGGTCAGGGCGTGTCTTCAAGCCAAATTCGCACCGTCGAAGGTCTTGGCAGTTCTAACCCAATTGAAAACAAGCGTGTAAGCCAGGCAAACCGCCGCGTAGAGGTTTATATGTACGCATCGAAGAAAATGATTGAAAAAGCCAACAGTGGCAACTTATAATCGTACTGATTAAAACTGTCAAACATCAGCAAACAAGGCGCGCTCTATTCGTGGAGCGCGCCTTCTTTTTATGTATAAGGTTGGCGGGGGCTATGTGTAAGGCATGGGGTGTTGCACTTTTGGTAGCGAGGTAAAAGCTGGTTCGCATAGGAATTCTAGTTCTTCTAGATTCCCTAGAAGTTCTAGAAGATAACTTGAGAACACCCTTAACTTTGTAAAGATAATTCTGAAGAAAAACGGCAATTTCGTTTTGGCATTGCGAAAGCGGCTGTTTTGCGTTGCAAAAGAGCCGCTTTTACCGTGCAAAACCTACGCTTTTAGAACGCCAAACAATAGGTTTTACAATGCGTTGATAGTAAGCAAGTTACGTAATAAATATGTTTGCGAAAAATATTTACACTGTTTTCGCTCGCTTCTCACATATATAATAAGGTGTGCAGGCGAAGCTACTTGCTGCTTTGAACAAAACTTCTGCTGCGCTTGCACTGCCTTTACATTAGCATTGGAACAACGAAACGTGCCAAGCAGTAGCCGCCACCGATGAGCCAACAGTAAATAATGGCTGCCAGCAGGAAGGGTTTGAAGCCTGCCTTCTTGAACTTGTCGATACTCGTTTCCGCACCGAGTGCCGTCATTGCCATCGTCAGCAGGAAGGTGTCTAACGTAACAATGCCTTTCACAACCTCTTCGGGCAGCAGATTGAAACTGTTGAAACAAATAACGAGCAGGAACATAATGGCGAACCAAGGCACCTGTATTTTGTTCTTTTGCCCCTCTGTGCCCTCACGTTTCGCAACGTCTTTCGCCACGAAAAAGGCGATGACGAGCAGCACGGGAACAAGCATCATTACACGAATCATCTTCACGATAATGGCATTGTCGCTGATAGCGGCTCCCATAGCGTTGCCTGCTCCCACGACGTGGGCTACTTCGTGAATGGTGGAACCTGCGAAAATGCCCATCTGCTGAGCGGGCAAATCGAACACGCCAGCACGATAAAGCACTGGATAAAGGAACATGGAGAGCGTGCCGAAGATAACCACCGTTGCCACAGCCACAGCAGTCTTGTAGGGTTTCGGACGTATTGCGCCGTCCACACCCATCACGGCTGCAGCACCGCAGATGGCACTACCGCAAGCCGTAAGCAAAGCGATGCTGCGATCCATCTTCAGAAGTCTGCCCACGAAAAGTCCAATCAGAATGGTGGCAGTAACCACAATAGCGTCTATGATAATCGCTGGCAGACCAACGGCAGTAATGTCTTGGAAGGTGAGCTTGAAGCCATAGAGAATGATACCGAAGCGCAGAATGCGTTTCGAGCAAAATACGATGCCCGGTGTCCACGTTTCAGGCAAGTTGTTGCGCAGGCTGTTGGCATAGAGCATACCAAGAATGATGCCGACAATCATCGGCGAAAACGACAAGGCTTTGGCGAAACGCATATCGCCGAGATAGAAAGCAGCACACGCAAAGAGTGCCATCAAGAGCACTCCGTGAAGCATACTGCTGCGTTGTTCTGTAATTTTCATTTTGTTTTTCTTATTTTTATTCTCTGTTAAATCGTTCTTTGTAAATCCGATTTTCCGAGTTTGCAAAGCGTCATAAAATCATTATTCGAGTGCAAAGGTACAGAAAAAACAATAATGCGGTTATATCAAATCGTGATAATTTGGTGCGTTTTACTATGAAATAGGCAGAGTATGGCGAAACAAGCTTGCGCCTTATCCCCATTATTAGGTATTTTCGCAAACTTTTAAGAGGGCGGTGTTATCCTTCCAACGAATTCTTTGTACTTTTGCATAAAAGAACAAGAATATGAAGTTATCAGAACTGAAGACGGGCGAAACTGGTATTATCGTGAAGGTTTCGGGACACGGCGGCTTCAGAAAACGAATTATAGAAATGGGCTTTATCAACGGTAAGGAGGTGAAAGTACTGCTCAATGCGCCGTTGCAAGACCCCGTGAAATATCGCATTATGGGCTACGAAGTGAGCCTGCGACACAGCGAAGCCGACCTGATAGAAGTAATGGCGGTAGACGCTGCACCCCATACGAAAACAAGAAACACCCAATACAATCCTGCCATAGAGGTAGACCAAGCCGACCCTTACGAACCTGCGCTGACGCCAGACGAGGCTGTGGCAGCAGCAAACCGACAGCGACGCACCATTAACGTGGCGTTGGTGGGCAATCCGAACTGCGGAAAGACATCGCTGTTCAACTTTGCTTCAGGGGCACACGAGCGGGTTGGAAACTACTCGGGCGTTACCGTCGATGCCAAGTACGGCTATACCGACCTGCTGGGCTACCACTTTGAATTGGTAGACCTGCCCGGTACGTACAGCCTTTCGGCATATAGTCCGGAGGAACTCTACGTGCGCAAGCAAATTGTAGAGAAGACTCCCGACATCGTTATCAACGTTATAGACACGTCAAACCTCGAGCGAAACCTTTACCTAACGACACAACTCATTGATATGCACGTGCCTATGGTGTGCGCATTAAATATGTACGACGAGGTAGAGAACCGCGGCGACCACATCGACTTCAAGCAACTGAGCACCCTTTTCGGTGTTCCGATGGTGCCTACGGTATTCAAATCGGGCAGAGGCGTGGAGGATTTGTTCCGCACTGTGATACAAAACTACGAGGGAAAGGAAGGCGACAAGCCGTTGTACCGACACATTCACATCAACCACGGACACGAATTGGAGAACGGTATCGCCGAGATTCAAGAGCACTTGAAGCAGGAACTCGACATCAGACAGAAGTATTCTACCCGCTATTTGGCAATAAAACTACTTGAAAACGACTCGGAAACCGAGAAGCTCGTGGCTACTTTCCCCGATGCAAAGAAGATTATGGCACACCGAGACGAAACCGCCAAGCGTGTGAAAGAAGAAACTGGAGAAGACAGCGAAACGGCTATAATGGACGCTAAGTACGGTTTCATACACGGAGCATTGCAGGAAGCCAAGTACACGACGGGCAAAGGGAAAGACGCCTACAGCATAACGCACACTGTAGACAACGTTTTGACACACAAGTATCTCGGTTTTCCACTCTTTTTCCTCTTCCTTTTCATTATGTTTACGGCTACTTTCACGCTCGGACAATATCCGATGGACTGGATAGAGGCAGGTGTGGCGTGGCTGTCTGACGCTGTAAGCGGGCTTTTACCCGACGGACCCGTGAAAGCAATGATAGTAGACGGTGCCATTGCGGGCGTTGGAGCCGTCATTGTCTTCCTCCCGCAAATCCTGATACTGTACTTTTTCATTTCCTATATGGAGGATTGCGGCTATATGGCACGCGCCGCCTTCATCATGGACAGGCTCATGCACAAGATGGGGCTGCACGGCAAGTCGTTCATACCGCTCATTATGGGTTTCGGTTGCAACGTTCCTGCGGTTATGGCAACAAGAACCATCGAAAGCAGACGCAGCCGACTGGTTACGATGTTGGTGCTTCCGATGATGAGTTGTTCGGCACGACTACCTATTTATATAATGATGACAGGCTCGTTCTTCGCCGCCAGATACCGCTCGGCGGTTATGATGTTGCTCTATCTCATCGGCATTGCAATGGCAGTGCTGTTGGCACGCCTCTTTTCAAAAACCATTGTGAAGGGCGAAGACACACCTTTCGTAATGGAACTGCCACCCTATCGCTTCCCAACGTGGAAGGCTATCGGCCGCCATACGTGGGAAAAAGGCAAGCAATATCTGAAGAAGATGGGAGGAATCATTCTCGTTGCATCTATCATCGTGTGGGCATTGGGCTACTTTCCCCTACCCGACGACCCCAATATGGGCAAACAAGCACAGCAGGAACAAAGCTATATCGGCAGAATTGGTAAGGCGGTGGAACCCGTTTTCCGCCCTATGGGCTTCGATTGGCGTTTGGACGTGGGCTTGCTGGCAGGCGTTGGAGCAAAGGAAATCGTAGCTTCAACGATGGGAGTGCTCTACGCCAACAACGATTCGTTCGGCGACGACAACGAATACAACGACGAAGGCGGCAAATACGAACTGTTACGACACCAGATGACTTCCGACATAGCGAAGCGAAACAACATCAGTTACGACAAGGCACAGCCTTTAGCCACCCTCACCGCCTTCTGTTTCTTGCTCTTCGTGCTACTCTATTTCCCGTGCGTAGCAACGATTGCAGCCATAAAAGGCGAAACGGGCAGCTGGAAGTGGGGCATCTTTGCCGCCGTCTACACCACTGCCTTGGCGTGGATAGTCAGTGCCATCGTCTTCCAAGTGGGTGCGTTTTTCCTGTAAAACGGGGTGTATCGTTCTTGTAAAATAAGGTAAAAAACGTAAATTCAGCTACGCATATAGCGCAGATAACCTGATATTTCCATATCTTTGCACACTCAAATCAGCAATTAAAAGAGCATGAAAAGATACATTATAGGGGCTGTCTGCGCACTCGTGGCAGCAGCAGCAACCGCACAGGAATACCACGGGGAAATGGAACGGCTATACCCCGAAAAGGCAAAAACAGCGAAGACAGCCAAGCAAACAACCGCCAAGACAACCACCGAAGCACCTACGACACTGCTTCCAGAGTTGCAGCAGTTGGCAACCGAACTGCTGAAAGGGCGCAAAGGTAGCGTTGTAGCCATTCGTCCGAGCACTGGCGAGATAATCTGTATGGCGACAAACTCGCCCGAAGGTGCCAACAACGACCTTGTCATTGCCACTGCTTACGCCCCTGGTTCTACGTTCAAGACGGCACAAGCCTTAGCCCTTCTGTCGGAAGGAACCATTACAGCCACCACAAAGCAAGCTTGCTTCACGGCTTTCCGCGAAGGCAACATCAGGATTGGCTGCCACAAACACGCTTCCCCACTGATGCTACGGGCTGCCATTGCCAACTCGTGCAACACTTATTTCCTAAAGTCTTTCCGTGCTATGATTGGCGACAAAGCCAAGTATGGCACCTATGCTGCCGCCATCGACAAGTGGCACAGCTACATCGTAAGTATGGGCTTCGGCGGTCCGCTCGGCGTAGACATACCCGGCGAAAAGGGCGGTTTGGTGGCAAACTCGACGTATCTGTCGCGCCGCTATCAAGGCGGATGGAACCCACTCACCATTATTTGGGCAGGAATGGGACAAGGCGACATCACCGCAACGCCGCTCCAGCTCTGCAACCTCGCAGCACTGATAGCCAACCGTGGCTATTTCTACACACCGCACATTCACGCCAACACGGCAGAAAACCCACTTCCGAAGCGTTTCCTCGAACCACGGCAAGCCCTTGTTGCTGCCGAAGCCTACGCACCTGTAATAGAAGGTATGCGCAACGCCGTGATATGGGGCACCGCACGCGACATAAACACAAAGGAATACAGCATTTGCGGTAAGACAGGAACGGTGGAAAACGACGGCAAAGACCACTCTGCCTTTATCGCTTTCGCCCCTATGTACAAACCGCAGATAGCCATTGCGGTGTTCATCGAGAACGCTGGCTTCGGCGCAGATGTAGCCGCTCCCATTGCAGCAAAGGTGATACGCAAGGCTTTGAAGAAGTAGGTTGCTCAGCAATTTCTGAGCATTGGTAAATTATTTACACGTAAATAAATATTTTTCTACACGTAAATAATAATTTCTTTACACGTAAATAAATGTTTCTTTACGTGTAAAGAAATTGACGGAGAAAGATTTTTTGCGGAAAGAAGCCGAACTTTAATGTTCTGCCGACAGTGTTTCCGCAGTATTTTCTTGTACTTTCCGCAAAATATTTCTATTTTTACAGACGATAAAACAACAGCAAATGAAGACAGGATTGGTATTGGAAGGAGGCGGAATGCGGGGCTTGTTCACCGCAGGCGTCATCGATGTGCTGATGGAAAACGGCATACAGTTCGACGGCGCAGTGGGCGTTTCGGCTGGCGCAGCCTTCGGTTGCAACTACAAGACACGGCAGATTGGACGCGCCATTCGCTACAACAAACGCTTTGCAAACGACCGACGGTATGCCTCGTGGTGGTCGCTTTTCACCACTGGCAACTACTTTAACGCTGATTTTGCCTACCATTACCTTCCCAACAAGTTAGATGTCGTAGACTTCGACACCTTCCGCAACAACCCAATGGAGTTCTGGGCAGTAGCCACAAACGTGGGCTCGGGCAAGGCGGTGTATCGCCAACTGAAGGTGCTGGACTACGAAGAACTTGAATTCGTGCGTGCTTCGGCGTCGATGCCACTGATGTCTAAGATTGTAAAACTGAAGGGGCAGCGACTGTTAGATGGCGGTGTGGCAGACTCTATACCGCTCGACTTCTTCCAACGGCAGGGCTACAAGCGCAACGTTGTGGTGCTAACGCAGCCTATGGGTTACCAAAAGCGACCCATTGGCATTATGCCGCTGATACGATTGCAGCTGAGCCACCACCCCAAAATGCTGAAAGCACTGGCAGAACGACACATTATGTATAACAAACAACTCGAGTTTGTGCAACAAGAGGAACGTTCTGGCAACACTTTCGTTATCCGACCGCAAGCTGCGCTCAACGTCGGACGTATGACACACAACACCGACAAGATGCAGGAAATATACGAAGAAGGACGGAAAGTAGCAATAGCCGAACTGCAAAAGCTGCAACAATTCTTATCGAAACAATAACAAAACCGAACAACAAATACACGAAGACACAACAGAAAAATTTTTCTTTTTGGGAAACTTTAGCGATATAGTTTTCTAAAAAGTTTTCCAAAAAGAAAAATTTCAACCACTCTCTTTTCATAAAAACTTTATTATTTTTTCTAAATAATAAAATAAAGTTCTCTTTAAAGCGAATTTATTAAACGCTTATTATCAATCATTTACAATGCATTTAAAGCGATTTTGCTTAAAAAGACAGGAAATTTTTGCGCAAAAAAGTTTGCTTTATTCGTTTTCTTTTTCCTATCTTTGCATCGGATAAAGTTTACCAAAACATATTTTCCAACATTCAAAAACAGGGATATAGTAAAGCTACTATTAACAATAAAAGTAAAAAAGGATATACTAAAAAAGAAAAATGAAGAATTTCACCATCACTAAACGCGACGGCTCTAAAGACCGTTTCTCGCTCGACAAAATTATGAATGCCATCATAAAGGCATTCGACAGCGTAGGCGAACCCACCGACCTCGGCACAGTTTCTAAAGTTCTCGCGAACATTAAGATTCACGACGACATAAAAGTAGAGGACATTCAGAACCAAGTAGAAGAGGCTTTGATGAAGGAAGGACACTACCACGTGGCTAAAAGCTTCATCGTTTATCGCCACCAACACACCGAAGACCGCGAAGTATTGGAGAAGATGCGCTTCCTTACAGACTACTGCCACGCAGAGAATGCAGCCACTGGTTCGAAGTTTGACGCCAATGCCAATGTGGAAAATAAGAACATTGCCACCCTTATTGGCGAACTTCCAAAGCAGGGTTTCATTCGTCTGAACCGCCGTTTGCTTACCGACCGCATCAAGAGAATGTACGGCAAGGAACTTTCCGACGAATATCTGCACTTGCTTACACACCACTTTATATATAAGAACGACGAAACCAACCTTGCCAACTATTGCGCTTCTATTACTATGTACCCTTGGCTCATCAGCGGCACAGCGTCGATTGGTGGCAACTCTACCGCACCTACCAACCTTAAAAGCTTCTGCGGAGGCTTCATCAATATGGTGTTCATGGTATCGAGTATGTTGGCAGGAGCGTGCGCAACACCCGAGTTTCTGATGTATATGAACTACTTCATACAGCAGGAATACGGCAAAGACTACTGGCAACACCCCGAAAAGGTGGTGGACTTGAGCTTGAAACAGCGCACCATCGACAAGATTATAACCGACTTCTTCGAGCAGATTGTCTACTCTCTCAACCAACCAACAGGCGCACGAAACTATCAGGCTGTGTTCTGGAACATATCTTACTACGACAAATTCTATTTTGAATCGCTCTTCGGAAACTTCTATTTCCCAGACGGTTCGCAGCCCGACTGGGAAGGCGTATCGTGGTTGCAGAAACGCTTTATGACTTGGTTCAACCAAGAACGCACCAAGGCTGTGCTCACTTTCCCTGTTGAAACGATGGCTCTGCTCTCTGAAAACGGCGAATGCCGCGACACCGAATGGGCTGACTTTGCAGCACAGATGTATGCCGACGGACACAGTTTCTTTACCTATATGAGCGACAATGCCGACTCGTTGAGTTCGTGCTGCCGTCTTCGTAACGAAATTCAAGACAACGGTTTCTCGTACACACTCGGCGCAGGCGGTGTGTCTACAGGTTCCAAGAGCGTGCTCACCATCAACTTGAACCGCTGCATACAATACGCTGTAAACAAGAACATTGACTACAAAGAGTATCTTTCGCACGTTATCGACCTATGCCACAAGGTACAGATGGCATACAACGAGAATCTCAAAGACTTGCTTCACCACCACATGTTGCCACTCTTCGATGCTGGTTACATCAACATCGACCGCCAATACCTCACCATCGGTATCAACGGACTTGTGGAAGCAGCCGAGTTTATGGGCTTGGAAATTACACCAAACGACGAGTACAAAGAGTTTGTGCAAGGCGTTTTAGGACTCATTGAAACCTACAACAAGCAGTATCGCACAAAGGAAGCGATGTTCAACTGCGAGATGATACCTGCCGAAAACGTAGGTGTGAAGCACGCAAAGTGGGACAAAGCCGATGGATATTTCGTACCACGCGACTGCTACAACAGCTATTTCTACCGCGTAGAAGACAACTCGCTCACCATTCTCGACAAGTTCCGTCTGCACGGCGCGCCCTACATAGAACACCTTACGGGCGGTTCGGCACTGCACATGAACCTCGACGAACACCTTTCGCAGGCACAATACCGCCAGCTAATGCGTGTGGCTGCCGAAGAAGGGTGCAACTACTTCACATTCAACATACCGAACACGGTGTGCAACGAGTGCGGACACATCGACAAGCGCAACTTGAAAGAATGTCCACATTGCCACTCTGAGAACGTCGATTACCTCACACGTGTCATCGGATATATGAAGCGCGTCAGCAACTTCTCGGCTGCCCGACAGACCGAAGCTGGCAAACGCTACTATGCAACTAAAGAGAAATACACTGTATAACCCTCAAGCGTGAGGACATTGAAGATGCTTTGAAAATCTTCAAGGATTTATATTTTCGTTGAGAGTGTGTGCATACTGCGTTTGAGCAGTGTGCACACCATTTTAATTACAACTTCTTCCGATGCTTAAATTCGTAGACACCGACATCGTTTTCCAAGAGTTTCCCGACGAGGTTACGTTGGCAATCAACCTTTCCAACTGCCCTTGCCGCTGCCCTGGCTGCCACAGCACCTTTCTTTGGAAAGATGTTGGCAACCCTCTTACAACCGAGGCAATAGAACAAATGCTGGCTGAAAACAGCGAACGCATTACGTGTATCGGCTTTATGGGTGGCGATTCCGAACCCGAAGCCATCGACAGCCTTGCTGCCTATATGCGAACGCACCACGCCGAACTGAAAGTTGGCTGGTACACAGGACGCACCACACTGTCGCCCGACATTCAGTTGCCCCACTTCGACTACATCAAAATAGGTCCTTACATTCGCCATTTGGGCGGATTGGACAGCCGCCGCACCAACCAGCGTATGTATCGGATAACGAAGGAAAACAAGATGAACGACATTACAAGCTTGTTCTGGAAAAAGTAAAAACCTGCCTTCAGCCACCCACATTGCTGCATCGGAAAGCGCAGAAAAAGCCAATGCAAAGAGCAGCTTTACAATCAAAAGAAAGCTCATAAAACTGTAAAGATTTATTCAAACGGAAACTTTCACGTAACATTCTCGCTATCAACGCATTGCAAAACCTATTGTTTTGCAATCCAAAAGCGTAGGTTTTGCAC
>OHAU01000762.1_pt1 | contig 42564 bp, 38 predicted proteins | sample 1577181 | NCBI WGS metagenome assembly OHAU01 (sample SAMEA3541472, study PRJEB24748) | human gut metagenome | biome: human gut; feature: human-associated habitat; material: faeces | place: China | collected 2012 | reverse complement strand
TTGTTTTTAAGTTTGTCTTTTTTTATACGTTTTGATTGATTTTTGTTTCACACTTGTTTACCCCTTTCCAATAATTATTATACTGATTGATTTTTTGATTTCAAGAAATCAAAAAGTGTATAGATACGGGTAAAGAATACTGATTAAGTTTAAAAGACCAATTCTTCCGAATTGGCCTTCTTACAATTCAATTAATTTGGTTTACGCACTTCTTCAGGTCTTTCAAAATACTCATTAAGGCACTTATCTAGAAAACGTTCTACTGCAACAGTTTTAGATTGTCCTGATTCTTCACAAAAACGTTCTAGCTTATCATTAACAGATGTTGCTAATTTAATATTTAGTATCTTAGCATCTTTCTTTTGTCTTGGCATGATTTCTTCACCAACCTTAATGATTCACTATTGTTTAGGTGAACTTAATTCATCAAACAATACCTGAGCTAATGCAGTCATAATAGAGCGATATTTTCCAGCATCCTCAAACAACTGTGTATAAGTTTCTGTACTTTCAGTATACGCATCTTGCGCAGCATCACTAAATAACTGAGGGAAAATATTCTTCATAAACATTTGACGCCCTGAAGTTTTTGCCGCCTTTAATAGTTTCTTGTTCTTTACTAACTTATCATGTAATGTAGTAATCACAACTCTATCAGCATCTGTAAATTCACCAGCATATTGCTCGTTTATTTTCTTAATTACTTGTTCTAAAGGACTCAGTGTTTCTTCCATTTTCACTGGTTTCTTTAGTTTAGTTGTCTGATAAACACCCTTTTCATCCTTAACTAAATCAATAGATCCTTCAAAAGTTTTTTCAAGGTTATAATATTCTAGTTTAACTCTATCACCTAAATAGAAAGGCACTTCTGGGTCAGCTGGAATGATTTTTGCAAGATATGAACAAAAGATATATTCATTATGCATCTCTTTATCAAACATACGTGTTATCTGAGTGATATATCCATACCACTTAACAAATGCCCTACAAAGCTTACGGAACTGATAACGCTGTTCCTGGTTTAATTCATTGTATTTCTTTTGAATTGGTAACAGTGCATTTGTAATAGCAGCTTGAATCTTGTTAGCTTTACGTTTATCCTCATCAAAGTAAATCTTACTTACTTTATCGATATCAGTATCATCATAGATTTTAAACTCACGTAACATTCTTTGAGTCTTATAGATCAAATCAGTATTAATCTCTTCTTCTAATGATGTTTCCTGATAGAATGGTTGGAATGCTTTTAAGATATCTTCCTTTTTATTCACAAAGTCAATAATAAATGTATCATGCTTATCAGGATGTGTGCGGTTAAGTCTTGATAGAGTCTGTACTGCTTTTACACCACGTAACTTCTTATCTACAATCATAGTATGAAGTAATGGTTCATCAAAACCAGTTTGATACTTTTCAGCAACAATCAGAATATTACCTACATTATGGAATACCTGTTTGGTCTGAGATTCATTGACTCCGTTAAGTTTACTTTCTGTCCATTCAATATCATCATGACTCTCAGGATCTTTAATAGAACCAGAGAATGCAGCAAGGATTTCAACGTCATGATATCCATTAGTTTCTAAGTATCTCTTAATTTCATGATAGTAACGTACAGCAGCAAGTCTTGATGATGTAACAACCATCATCTTTCCTCTTCCTTTAATTTTATGTTTTGTTATATCACGGAATGTTTCAACAATAATCGCTGATTTCTGTTGTATGTTATATGGGTGTAATTCCTCATATTTTTTAATAGTTTTAATAGCTTTTGATTGTGGAACTTCAGGATTCTCATCTGTATTCTTAGCAATCTGGTAGCAAGTCTTATATGTTGTATAGTTTTGAAGAACATCTAATATAAATCCTTCTTCTATTGCCTGACGCATAGAATATATATGGAATGGATGATAGGAACCATCTTTCCATTCAGTACCAAACATTTCTAATGTTTGGCTTTTTGGTGTTGCTGTAAAAGCAAAGAATGAAAGATTCTTATGTCTTCCTTGAGCAATCATTTCACGTACTAAACGATCATTATCATCTAAGAGTTCATCTTCTGCTTTACCTTCAATTTCAGCATATTCTTTTAAAGCATCTGAAACATCTGCAAGTGCAGCTTTGAGTTTCATTGCAGAAGATCCAGTTTGTGAAGAATGTGCTTCATCTACAATAATCGCAAATCTCTTGTCTGTAGTATCATCTACTTCCTCATAAATAACAGGGAATTTCTGCAGTGTTGTTACAATAATTCTCTTTCCGTCATTTAATGCATCTCTTAAATCCTTAGAAGATTTCTTTTCGTCAATTGTACATACACTACTAAGAGTATGATCAAATCCTGTGATTGTTTCTTGTAATTGTGCATCTAGATTACGTCTATCTGTCACAATCACAACAGATGTAAAGATAGGTTCATTCTCAGCATTATGCAAAGATGCTAAACGATATGCAGTCCATGCAATTGAATTAGATTTACCAGAACCCGCAGAATGCTGAATAAGATAATTCTTTCCAGAACCATTCTCACGCACGTCAGCAATAAGTTTACGTACAACATCTAACTGATGATATCTTGGGAAGATTAAACGTTCCTTAGTGATTTTCTTTCCATTTTTCTCTTCAGTCTTCACTTCAAAACTAATAAACTTCTGGATAATATCTAGTAAGCTGTCTTTCTGTAATACATTTTTCCAGATATAAGATGTGACATAATCATTTCCACTTGCTTGAGGGTTGCCTGCACCACCATCATTTCCAGCACCATTAGAACCTTGGTTAAATGGTAAGAAATAAGTACTCGCACCTTTTAGTTCTGTAGTCATCCATGCTTCATATAAATCTACAGCAAAATACGCCAGGATACGATGATTCAGCCAAAATGCAGGTTCCCTCTGGTCACGGTCATACTGCCACTGCAATTTTGCGTTGTCTACCGTCTGACCTGTCAGCTGATTCTTTAATTCAATCGCAACCACTGGAATACCGTTGATTGCAAGCATCATATCAACTGAATTGTTGTTCTGCTCTGAATAGTGCCACTGTCTGATACACTGACACACATTCTGCTCATATCTTTTTACAGCAACATCATTCAGAGTGGATTCCGGCTTGAAATAGCAAACCTTAAAATCCATTCCTCGATGTTTAAATCCATGTCGCATGACAGACAGCAAGCCATCCATCTGTACGGCATCTTCAAAACATTTATAAAACTTCTTGTATGGGTCCGAGTTGCACTGTTTTTCAAAACGCTGCCACATAATAGGCTGGGTTGCTTTCACAAACCCAACCAATGTATGAATATCCAACGCCATACCAGAAGATGAGGCATATCCAGCATCTGTTGCCTTTTCATATCCACCATCAGGTGAGATAAGAAAGGCTTCGATATTGGATTCAAACTGTTTTTCATTTTCAGCCATAGCTTATACCACCCTTCTTTTTCCTGTTACCACTTCATAAATCAGTGATTTCTTGTATGCTTCAAGGTCATTGATAAGAGATTCTTTTTCAGAGATAAGGGAATCAATCTCTGTTGTCCTTTTATCAAGAAAACTAACAATATCTCTTTGTTCACATAATGGAGGAACCGGCAAAACTAAAGTTCTTAAATCATCTCTTGATACTTTTAATCGACATGTATTTACACGGTCATCTCCTCGATCGATATGATGAATACCTCTTCCTAAACTACGAAGAACTCTCATCAACATTCGACTTCTAAACAAATATTCACAATATTTTGCTGTTATATGATCTGGTTCATTATCAAAGTATGTGTAATATACAGGACTAACACATCCAAAATAATCAGATACACCAGATGCTCCTACAATCATATTCATACTATTCATGACAAGGTCGCCTTTATAAGCCAGCTTATATGCAGTGAAATCATCCTTAAATCTATCCAAATTAGTCGTTTTTTCAGCATATAAGGTAATTCCTTTATCAATAGACAATGATAATCTCTCTGTAGACTTGATTGGGTTGTTCTTTTCATTACGTTCATTAAGAACATATTTAAACGGTTTCAATTCCCAATGAGATGGAATTTTTCCCATCCATGCAAAATTAGTCTCACAAAAATCAATATTTTTATTTAATCCATTTGTAGTAATTTCAGCAATAAGAGCTTGTTTAAGTGTTTTATATTCATCAATACTTGCCTTTGCTTCTGCAATGATTTCATCAATTTTGGAACAAGTTTCGTCCAAATAATCGGCAATAGCTTGTTGTTCAGATAATGATGGCATTGGAATATAATAATCTTTTAAAGTAGCATCGTTGAGTGTCCATCTATTTTCAAACGAAACACCTTTTCCGTGTACGAAAAAGCCCATATTCCAATATTGTGTTTTAAAATAATAATCATAATATCGTGGTTCAAACCCAATCTTTGCTCTCAAATTAACATAAGCTGGACTAATTACGCCTGATACTTTTGAAATACTACAATTTGCTCCACTTACTAAATCCATAGGGTTAAGAAGCAAATCATTTGGCTCAACAGGATTATATCCTTCATAGCTTGCTGCCAACTGCCCTTCATTAGTCGAAATGTCACGAATCTTCACACCTGCACGTGCAAGCGACAATACAATTGGGTCTTTCTCTGTTGATTTTTCCTTTTTTCTATTAAATGCGTATTTAACTTTTCCAAGTTCCCAATCAACCGGAATTTGACCAATCCATAACATGCCTGTATTTTTCATCATTGCCATAATCATTCACCCCCGAACAAATCATGTAATTTCGCCATCAAGTTCTTTTCATGTTCTTCAATACGTGCTGCAATCACATCTGACGGCTCAATCTGCTTATATTCATAGAATGTTCTGGTGAACGGAATCTCATATCCTACTTTCGTTTTTTTCTTATCAATCCACGCAAGTGGATTATATGGAATAACTTCACGTTTAAAGTAAGCATCAATATCTTCAGAGAGTGGTACATTCTCTGTATCGCGTTTTGATGCATCCGCAACAGGCTTATTTCTTCTCATTACGACTTTGCCATCTTCATCTAACTGAGGTGTTTCTACCGTAATCTTATTGTAACCAAATTCTACAGAGTCCATTACCTTGCTCTTTACAGTAATTGAATTATCATTTTCATCTATATCTTTATATGTACCATCTGCATAAATACCATAGGTTTTAATAATCAAATCACGGCAAGTTTTTGTAATATCTACTCTCTTTGAACCAACATTCTTACGTCTGCTTGAATAACATGCTGAAGCATCAATCAACTGCACTTTTCCACGATGAGTTGCAGGTTTATCTTTCATTACAATCCAAATATAAGTCGCAATATTTGTATTATAGAATGCGTCATTAGGAAGCTGTACAATTGCATCTAACCAGTCATTTTCAATTAAATATCTTCGAATCTCAGAAGGTCCAGACCCAGCATCTCCGTTAAATAAAGATGATCCATTCTGAATGATTGCCATCTGACCATCATCCTTAAGTTTTGCTAGACCATTCAGCATAAATAAAAGCTGTCCATCACCTTTTGCTGGTAATCCAGGTGCAAATCTACCTGTAGTACCCTTCTTAAATTCTTCTGTAACTTCCTTTTCTTCACGTTTCCAAGGAATACCAAACGGTGGATTAGAAATAATATAATCAAACTTATATCCACTAAACTTATCATCAGATAAAGTATCACCAAACTGCATATTATTTGGATCACCACCACGAATAAGCATATCTGCTTTCGCAATACCATAAGTAAATGGATTAAATTCCTGTCCAAACACAGTAACATCCGCATCTGCATCTAACTGTTTTAATCTTTCTTCCATACAAGTAAGCATCTGAGATGTACCCATTGTCATGTCATAAACAGTCTTAGAAATACCATCACCTGTAAATGCTGATTCATCTCCAGCCACTAATAGATCACTCATTAAATAAATAATGTCACGACTAGTAAAGTGTGCTCCTGCTTCTTCGTTATATGATTCAGAAAATCTACGTACAAGATTTTCAAATACATACCCCATATCAACTGCACTAATTTTATCTGGTGAAAAGTCTCCCTTCTCTGTACAAAAATCCATGATTACCTGATAGAGTAGTCCTGCTTCTTCCATATGTTTAATCTGTGCATCAAAATCCATTCTAGCTAAGATATCCTGTACATTATCAGAAAAACCATTTAAGTATGCTGTAAAGTTATCCACGATATTATCAGGATCAGCTATAAGTGTCTTAAATGTAAATGGGCTTATATTGTAAAACTGATAGCCTGATGCTTTACGTAAGAAACCATCTTTTACAGCTAACTTTTCTACTCTCTTATATTCATCAAGTACTGCTTGATGTGTTGGAAGTAAACAGTCATGGAATCGTTTGATGACTGTCATAGGCAAAATAACTAAACCATATTTATGTGGCTTATATGCTCCTACAAGGTCATCTGCAACAGACCATACAAGAGCTGCTGTATCATTAGAATTCTTTCCAACATTTGTGATTAAATCATTGCTTGTCATTGTTTTATCTCCTTAAATACATTACTGCATCATTAACTACGTTTATAAATATTATACATGTTATATAATGAATCGTGTATACGTTTCATTTCAAAACATAAAAAAAGATCACCTTCGGTGATCATGGTAAGGAAATCGGATTTTGGTATGAGCTATTCCCTTACCCATCCTCTACTATACACTAGTTTTACTTTTTATGCACTAAATTGTCGCTTGAGAACAACATAATTTAGGTGTTAAAAAAATAAAATGAAATATTTTTACCTTATCCATGATCACTTATATAGAAGGCATTATATTTAGTTAATATTATCTAGATATTGCTGTGTTTGTCTCAATGCCGCTTCAAATGAAGTGGCTGTCAATTTTAATTTACCAGTAGCTGTTTCTGCTTTCACCAATTTTGGATATTCCTCAGGATTATGTTCCATCCTCGATATAACGCTTGAATAACCACCAATTCCTTTTGCTTTATGTGGTGTTGGTCCGACTATGATATCTGAATAATTCATATTATTTCTATATTTCTCAAAATTCAGATTAGTTAACTTCTCATAATCATTGATAATCTCAATTCTATTTGGTTTAATTCCACATTTTTTAGCTATTTTCCTAACACTTCTATCATCAATACTCATATCTCCAATAACTAATATTTTAGCGCTGTGAGCCAAATAACAAGTATTATGATTTGCCATGCAATCTTTGCATCCAATCTTGCTTAAATACTCTTCTAACTCATTATTTCTATTCGCAATCGTTAACTCTATTGATAACTTTGCATATACATAAGTTATAACTCTATTGAGTTCTGTAGTTGATAAGACCATATTAAGATTCCACCTCACTTTCAAAAATGCTACTTTGTTTCTCTTCTAAATCTTTTAAATCTTTCTTTAGTTTTTCCATCTTATCCCGAAGTATGAGATATCTATTTTCAATTACTTCTTGAGTATCTAAATCAATAGCTGGTATATCCATTTCATCTAGCGCCTTTTTAGATAATGACTTCATTAATGCGCCTGCTAAACTCTGTTTTAATAGAGCCTGGCCTTTGTCACTCATCAAGAAGATATATAAATATAATGGAAGAACATCACTATTATTTACTCTGATAACATTTAAATTTCCTGTTGGGATTACTTGTTTTCCTCCTAGGTCTTTTACATATGTAGCCTTTAAAACATACCCTTTAGAAACAATAAGAATATCATTAACCTTCAATAAATACTTCTGTACTTTATCTTCTGGCATATCAACAGTAGATAAACCTGAACAATCAAGAAAATCATCATTTATATCACTGATTTTCACAACACTATACTTTCCTTCACCAGGCCCTAGATCAGTATATTGTTTAGAACTGTATTGAATACCTCTAAATGTTTTTGCCACTGTTCGAAGCTGTTTTGCATGTGGTAAAATAATCTTTTCCATAAAATATAGCTGACTATTTAATTTATAGGAATTTTCAATAATTGTACTATTATCAATAATCTTTACATACTCACTAGAATTATTATTAATAGCATTAATAATATCATTCACCTTAAGTTTCTTTTTTGAACCCTTTATACAAAAACTAGTCACATCCACCATTTTTACACTTTCATTACCCTTTGAAAATACTAAAAGTGAATAATCAATGTTTGTACACAAACGTGTAGCCGCTGGTAAAGATATTGACATTTCTAATAATCCTTTATCAATAACCTGTTTACGTATTTTTTCATCTAATGTACTGTTTAAGGCACCTGTTGGCATCAAAACATAGGCACGTCCGTTTTCATTTATCGAATTAATCGCTTTTCCTGCAAATGCCCAATTTGTATTTCCTTTTATATTTTCAAAAGTAAAAATGCCATCTTTATCCTCACAAATATCTTGATGAGTTACCATGTGCCAAGGGAAATCCGAAAAAACCAAATCGTAATCCTGAGCACATGAAATAGAGAATAAATCTTCACAAAGAACAGAATATTTTGCAGACATCATATCTAATAACATTCTGGATTCAATTACATTTGGCAATATCATTTCAACTCCAAATAGTTCACTATCCCTGTATGAGTTTGCTGCCATTGCTAAAAATTGTCCTTTTCCAGAACATAAATCAATGATTTTCTTATTACTTCTTCCTTCATGTAGTTTTATTACCAACTCAGAAAGACAATCCTCTGTTATAAAGTTACCACTTGATAAAATAGGACCCATTAAAGATTCTATTTTGAATGCTTCACGAAGTTCTTTATTATTACATTCCAACAACTGTTTATAAATGTCGTTAGCCCCACTTCTAATATAGGTGAAATTATTATTTAATATACTAACAAGCACTTCTTTAGTAGTGCTAGATTGACAAGATTCAATCGCTTCTCTCATTTTTTCTTCAAACACTTTGTAATCTTCAAAATCAAAATGAATACGTTTGATTTTCCCCTGTCTTTGGATATAAATAAGATAGCTTTGAAGCTTCATGTAATAACGTACTGCACTATTGTCCATATCTTTTGTTTTTGCACGATAAATTAATTCTATTTTGCTTACCATATTTTTCCTCCTTAGGTTTTTATAAACCTTATCTCTTCTACACTTACAATTCTACTCTTTATTGCTGATATGTCAATAGGTTTTTATAAACCTAAATAAAAAATGATAAAAAAGAAGGCATGAGTTTTGATTCTCATACCTGATTACCACTAAATCCCCTTTCTATATAAACTATAGCTATATCCAAAACATAGTAAACTAGATATAAGTATAATACCTAAACAAATAAACATATAACCTAACATACTAAAGATAATATATAACATTCCAGTTAATACAAACACATAACCAGAAAATCTATGTGTACGTGACCAGTTCTCATCACTATTTAATGTCCATGAAGTACGTATACCTATAGTATAGTTTCTTTTTATTTTAGGTAAATAATTACCTAAAATAATAAAAATGAGCCCTATTACTATATTCATAATAAATGTCATATCAAAACGATAACCTAGACTATATGTAATAATAAGTAGAGTCACCATCAAGCATATTAATGGACAGATCATCAATACAATTCTTAGTCCTATATCTGGTATATTACTCTTCTTAGGATCCTTGAATGTCATAAAAGCACAGAATATATGAAGTACTAGCATAAAGCCCCATACACCATATAACCCTAAGAACTTATTCATATACCCATCAGGTGTTCCATGGAAATCAAAGTGTGTTGCGACTTGTGCAGGTAACTTATTATAAGTGACTAATATACATACAAGTGGCAACAGAAATAATACCAAACTAAACTTAAACCATTTATTCTTCAACATCATTATTTCCTCCTAAGAAAGACTTAAAATACAACAACATTTCTTCAAACACAGTCGCATTAATTTCATAATAAATATAATTCTTATCTTTTTCTTCTCTTACTAAGTCTGCAGATTTTAATATCGATAAGTGATATGAGACAGTGGCCTGTGTCATATCAAATTGTGCAGCAATATCTCCTGCAGACATCCTTCCTTTCTTTAATAAGTTAAGAATATCTCTTCTTACTGGTGCACTGAGTGCTTTAAATGTTTTCTCAAACATATGTTCACCACCTATTTAGATAACTTTCTAAATAGATTATACAATAAATGCCAAGAAATACAATACCTATTTAGAAATATTTCTAAATAGGTATTAAAAGAAAAAGAGGACTAAGCCTCTTTAATGAATGGATCTCTCCAAAATACGATTAATAGATAGATTGTCATAACGACCCAGATGACTGGTTCACAGAAGATGACAGCCATATATTTAAAGACTGGAATAAGTGCGAATACGAAGATGATCTTACCAACTAATTCAATAATACTAGATACAAGTGGTAACATCTTCTGTCCAATACCTTGCAAGGCAAATCTAGTCTGCATTAATATACCTAATACTGCATAGTTAGGGGCTACGATACGTAAATAAAGTGAACCATTGTATAAGACTGTATGATCTGTTGTACCTGATATCCATGTTACAAGTGTAGGGGCACTTAATAATAGAATAACGGTTGCTAAGGCGGCTACAACGACATCATAGATATACATCTGTTTCATACCTTTGCGAATGCGTGATACATTTTCTGCACCTTTGTTTTGAGATACAAATGTACTTGCTGCTTGAGCCATGGCAGTAAATGGCATATTGAAGAACATATAAAGTTTTCTTGCAGCAGTATGACCTGCAATAATCTGTTTGCTTCCTAAACCATTGATACCTGACTGCAAGATAACTGAACCCGCATTAACGATTGCACTCATAACAGCCATAGAGTATCCCTGACCTAATAGTTCTTTATAAAGAGCTGCATCAAATTTAAAATGTCTCTTTTCTGGTACGAGTAATGGGACATTCTTAAAGATATAAATCAAACATAATACGACTGATACACCCTGGGCAATGACTGTCGCAACTGCTGCTCCTCTTACACCCATATGAAGCTGTGTGATAAAGAATAAGTCTAAACCAATATTTAATACGGATGATATGATTAAGAACACTAAAGGCATTAAACTATTTCCTATAGCACGTAATAATCCTGCACATAGATTATAAGCAAACATAACGACTAAGAATTGTACAATCACAATAATATAGCTATAAGCTTCATTCAATAAGTCCGGTGATACATTGATTGCAATAAGTAATGGTTTGATTCCAATAGAGGCAATAATAGTAATCACAATAGAAGATATAATACCAATCACAAAACTAGCTGCAACTGATTTCTTTAATAGTTCTTCATCTCCTGAACCATAGCTTCTTGCAGTGACAATAGATAACCCATTCCCAATACCTAACGCAAAACCTACTAACAAGTCATAGACTGCTGCACATGAACCAATGGCAGAAAGTGATGTCATTCCTAAAGTATTTCCTACAATGGCTGTATCCATTGTGTTATAGAATTGCTGGAAGATGTTTGATATAAGAATTGGAATCATAAAGATAACTAAACTCTTAAATATTGAACCCTCCAGCATATTGACTGATGTTTTCTTTTTATCCACAATAATTTCTCCCTTCTTTTTCTGTCTTATTCTAACACATATCAATGTTTATAATTCATAACTCACAGATTATGAAAACACTTTAGCACTCGGTAGTACCTCTCGGTCAAGTGTTTGTGATAGAATATGTACGGTGATATATATGAAAACAATAAAATTATATGATGAAATGCCTTATAGTACAGATTTCAAGGCAACAGTAGTAGAAGTAAATAAGAATGAAATCATTCTTGACCAGACACTTTTCTTTCCTGAGGAAGGTGGTCAGGAATGTGATCTAGGGACTATTAATGATATTCCTGTTAAGGATGTACAAATCAAGAATGATGTAATTAGCCATTATGTTAAGAAGCATCACTTCAATGTAGGAGATACAATAGAAGGTCATATTGACTGGAAGAGACGTTATTCTTTTATGCAAAATCATACGGGAGAACATCTTCTTTCTGGTATTGTGCATAGTTTATATGGTTATGATAATGTGAGTTTCCATTTAAATAGTGTAGAAGGACAAGTAGAATATGATGGTGATATCAAGGATATTGATTTAATAGAAGAGAAAGTGAATCAAGCAATCTATGAGAATAAAGAGATTCATTGTTTCTATCCTGATAATTTAGAGAGTATCTCTTATCGTTCTAAGAAAGAGATTGAAGGTAAAGTACGTATTGTAGAGATCAAAGATTATGATATATGTGCATGTTGTGCGCCCCATGTAAAAAGAACAGGTGAATTAGGAGTATTCAAAATCATCAAAGTAATTCATACAACTCGAGGAACACGTTTTATATTCTTATTTGGTGAACGTGCTTATCATCGTTTTAAGGATGATTTTGATCATCTTGAATCACTTTATCATCTTTTCTCTTCCAACAATCAAACACTTGTAAAACAAGTCAATAAGATGTATGAAGAAAAAACAGCTTTAGAAATAAAATATGCACAGCTAGAAAAAGAACATATGCTTTCATTATGTGATCATGCGTATTTATTTATAGAAGACTGTTTACCTGTAAATCAAAGAGAAGTAACTAATCATCTAGTCAATGTTTATAATACAGGTGGTGTATTTGTAGGAAATGATGAGAAAGGCTATCGTTATGTCATAGGTTCTGCGAATAATGCATTGGATATATTAACACAATTAAAAAGCCTTAGAAGCAAAGGTGGTGGATCAAAGGATATGATCCAGGGATTTACCCCTGCTTCTAAGACTGAGTTGCTTAAAGCCCTCTCTTAGGGCTTTTTATAATACTTCATTAAGGCTTGTGTACCTAAGTCACCATAGCCTTCTTTTTCTAATTCCTGATAATTCTTTAATACTGTTTCTAATACATTAAGTGTAATGTCTGATTCTTTGGCTTCTTCATCTGCTAACTTCATATCTTTAATAAAGTGTTTCATAAAGAATCCTGGCTGATAATCATCTTTTAAGATTTTAGGACCAAATGCATCTAACTGATGACTTCCTGCCGCACCAGTAGACACAGACTTTAATAAAACATCTAAATCTAAACCTTTACTAGATGCATATGTGAGTGCTTCACATACACCAGATAATGCCCCTGCAATCATGATCTGATTAGCCATCTTTGCATGCTGTCCTGAACCACTAGGACCCTGATAATTAATATTAGTACCCATAGCTTTAAACAAAGGAAGACATGCTTCATAATCTTCTTTGTCTCCTCCTACAAGAATAGAAAGAGTCGCATTCTTTGCACCTGTATCTCCCCCAGTGACTGGAGCATCTAATACGTGGAGATTTCTCTTTTTACCTTCTTCATATATTCTTTGATCAAGTGTAGGTGATGTCGTCGTCATATCAATAAGATATGTACCTTCCTTTACTGAATCTAGAATGTTGTTGTCATTAAAATAAACTTCTTCTACATCCTGTGGAAAACCTACAATAGTCATGACTGCATCTACATCTTTCACACAATCATGAATAGTAGAATGAAGTGTAGCCCCCTTTTCTACTAAAGATGTCACTTTTTCTGGATGTCTTGCAAAAATATGCATTTCATAACCTGCATCCATTAAATGACCTGCCATAGGTAACCCCATGATACCTAAACCAATAAATCCGATTTTCTTCATCTTATATGTTCCTTTCCTATCATATACTGTATATCTAATTCTAAGATATTCACATTATCTATCATTTGATCAGTAATATCTACCTTCTGCGTAGGACAAAGTGTATGAACGAGTGTTTCTAATACATCTTTCTTTGTTTCTTTATTTTCTACTTCTTCTAATATACCTAATATATATACTGAACGATGATTGTGTGTTGTCTTTTCTTCATTGATACCACAATCTTCTACGACAGTATAACTTGCCTGTTTCCCTACACCATTAATTTTATAACCTGTCTTTGATGTATGGAAATAAAGCTTTCCATTCATATAAATATGATCTAGAGGAACACTATAAGGTATTTCATCAAAGAATGAGAGAACACCATATGATATCCTATTAATTATATTTACTGATTCATTATAGTTTAATAGCTGTTTTGTTTTTCTCATCTTCCCTGGAACTTGAAAAGGAAGTAATGATTCCCAGTCATCACTATAATGCATACAATGATCACCTAATGGCATATCATCCTTCACAATAGTCATTCCATCTTTAAATTTGTATAAGTAATCCATCTTCATCCTCCATCATCTTCTGTATCGTCTTCATAACCCCATCATGATCATTATCTTCTTGAGTCACAAAACGTGCTTTACTTTGTATAAAGTGATCTGCATTCTTCATTGCATAACTATAATAAGCATGTGTGAACATCGATAGATCATTATCAGAATCCCCAAATACCATTGTTTCTTCTTCTGATATACTTAATGTCTTTTGTAAGAAGACGACACTATCTGCTTTAGATTGTCCCTTCTTATTAATATCAATCCAACAGTCTCCTGATGGTTTCACTTCAAAACCTTTAATACAAGACAAAGGACCTTCCAAACAGTTCTTCACTGGATCCATAGGATCACATACTGTAATCTTGAATATATCATCATCAATATCTTCTATTGTATCTACATAAGTAATATTAAAGTGACTTGTATGCTTACTTATAAGTTCCTTATCTTTATTGAATGCATACATGGCCTTCTTACCACTTAACATAGGAGCCGTGCCTTTAAGCGTATTCACAAAGTTTGTAAGCTTATATACATCTTCCTGGTTCATATAGTCTGCAAGTAACGTATCTCCGTTATGTTGTATATAGCCGCCATTTTCAGCCATAAGGTAGATAGTTTTATTTCCTTTAAAATACTTTCTCACTTCTCCCATCTGCCTTCCAGATGAAATCGCAAAAATGATATTTCTATCATACAATTCCTTGTATATTTGATTAAAATGTGGAGGTAAATTCTTCTGATTATCCAACAAAGTACCGTCCATATCACAAATAATCATCTTAATTTGTGTAAAATTCATACTTTTCACCTCAAAATGCATTATATCACTATTTTCATACTAGACCAAAAAGTTAGGTTATGTTAATATGTGGGCGGTGATGAAAAAATGTCTAAATATCAAGAAGTTGTGGAAGATATTATCCACAAAATAGAAAAAAACGAATATACTGATAAGCTACCAACAGAAGATCAGTTAATTGAACAGTATCAAGTAAGCAGAAATACAATTAGAAATGCGATCCGTACTTTAAAGAAACAAGGTACCCTATTCTCTATTCAGGGAAGTGGTGTATTTGTACGTCATACAAGAGATGATGATTCTTTATGGATGAATGGTTCATGTGGTATTACTGAGAATGCCCCACATCATAAAATTACTACTGATGTCAAAGGATTCCATATTATGATGGCTGGAGAAGAACTGTCAAAACGTATGCAATGTGAACTTACTACACCTATCTATTATATTGAAAGAGTAAGAAAGATGGATGGTGTTCCAATGGCTATTGAATATACTTACTATAATAAGGATCTTGTTCCTTCACTTGATCGTCGTATTGCAAGTCAGTCAATCTATAGTTATATTAAGAATGATTTAAAGTTAAGTATTGGTTTTGCAGATAAGTATTTCCATGTTAAACAGTTAAGTGCACAGGAAGCTTCTATTCTAGGATTAGAAGAAGGTAGTCCAGCATTAGAAGTAGAAGATTATGTACATCTTTCTAATGGACAGCTATTTAATGTATCACGTATTGTGTATAACTATAAGACAACTCATTTCTATGCATCTAATGTAGACTAAGAAAAAAAAGAACCTCGCAGGGTTCTTTTTTTCTTATCTAGAGGCAACATGCAGTGAGGAACAATCCGGATTATATATTCGCAGTATTTAGGAATGACAATAAGTTGATAGGCATTAATTGAGAAATGGTTTTATAATATTTGTCCTTCTGCAATTTCAAGCAGTCATTTATTTGCGTTCTAGATTCTATGGGTATTATAGTACGTATGCGCTTGCATTTCAATATTAATACCAATGATTTTTATATATTTTTTAATTTTAGTAATGAATAAAGAGAGTTTTTAATATGAAATGATTGATTTTTATCATTATTATGATATAGATTTGTATCCTGCAAACTTTATTGAATATACTTCTAATGATCATCCAGGTATGTATCATCGTATTAAGCTATCCAAGAAGAAATTATCACAAGAAAGTCGTAAAGGCTTTCTTTTTATTATGCCATTTCGCTTTAATGAAGTTATATTATGTTATTTTTCGTATATTCATAAATATCACAAACATTTTACTGCTTTATTAACAATTTTTCTTTACAATGATAAAAATATTTTGTAATATAGTTTCACTTATATAGGAGGTGTGTGCATGAACAAAGGTTTATATGATTCATCTTTTGAACATGATAACTGTGGTATTGGTGCAGTTGTTAATATCAAAGGTGTAAAAACGCATATGACAGTATCAAATGCGTTAAAGATTGTAGAACAGTTAGAGCATAGAGCAGGTAAGGATGCAAAAGGAGAAACAGGTGATGGTGTTGGTATCCTCACACAGATTCCTTATACATTCTTTAAGAAAAGTGTAAAGGATTTCCAGTTACCTAAGGAAGGTCATTATGGTGTAGGTCAGTTCTTCTTCCCTATGAATGAACTAGAAAGACATCAGGCTATGACTATGTTTGAAAAGATTATTACTAAGGAAGGTATGACTTTCCTTGGATGGAGAAAGGTAGAAACACATAAAGAGGTATTAGGTACTAAAGCGATTGATGCAATGCCTTATATTATGCAGGGTTTTGTAAAGAAACCTGATGATTGTGAAGTAGGTCTTCCTTTTGATCGTCTTCTTTATCAAGCAAGAAGAATTTTTGAACAAAGTAATGAAAATACTTATGTATGTTCATTATCTAGCCGTACTATTGTATATAAAGGTATGTTCCTTGTAGGACAGTTAAGAAGTTTCTTTAGTGATTTACAGGATGAAGATTATAAGAGTGCGATTGCATTAGTGCATTCTCGTTTCTCTACTAATACAAATCCATCATGGCAAAGAGCACATCCAAATCGCTTTATTGTCCACAATGGTGAAATTAATACAATCAGAGGTAATGCGAACAACATGCTTTCTCGTGAAGAAAACATGAAATGTGATGTATTAGATACAGAAAAGGTATTCCCTGTTGTAGATGTAAATGGTTCAGATTCTGCAATGTTAGATAACACATTAGAATTCTTAGTTATGAGTGGTATGGAACTTCCTCGTGCTGTTATGATGTGTATTCCAGAACCATGGGAAAACAATCCTTCTATGTCTAAAAAGAAGAAAGATTTCTATGCTTATAACGCTACAGTCATGGAACCTTGGGATGGACCAGCTTCTATTTTATTCTCTGATGGTGAATTAATGGGTGCTGTACTTGATAGAAATGGTTTAAGACCTTCTCGTTATTATATTACTAAAGACTCATATTTAATCTTGTCTTCTGAAGTAGGCTCTTTAGATGTTCCTACAGAAGATATTGTGGTTAAGGATCGTTTACGTCCTGGTAAGATGCTTCTTGTAGATACTAAGAAGGGCGTTCTTATTAATGATGATGAGTTAAAGGACTATTATGCACAAAAGGAACCTTATGGTGAATGGCTTGATTCACATCTCACATACTTAAAGGATTTAAAGATTCCTAATGAAAGAGTAGAAGTCATTAGTGATGAAAAGCTAGAAACATTACAGACTGCTTTTGGTTATAAATATGAAGATATTAAAGACTATATTATTCCAATGGCTACTAATGGTAATGAACCTATTATCGCTATGGGTAATGATGCCCCTCTTGCTGCAATGAGTACTATGCATCAGCCACTCTTTAATTACTTTAAACAGTTATTTGCCCAAGTAACTAACCCTCCTATCGATTCTATTCGTGAAGAGATTGTCACATCTACTTCATTAGATATTGGTACTGAAGGAAATATCTTAAATGATTCACCTGATAACTGTCGTTTATTACATATTCATAATCCTATTCTTACAAATACAGATATTCTTAAGTTAAAACATCTTCATACAGATGATTTTGAAAGTGAAACTATTTCTACACTTTATTATAAGAATACATCTCTTAAGAAAGCTTTAGATCATCTCTTTATTGAAGTAGATAAAGCATATCATCGTGGTGCAAATATTATTATTCTTTCAGACCGTGGTGTAGATGATAACCATTGTGCTATTCCAGCATTACTTGCAGTCGCAAGTGTGAACTCTTATTTAGTACGTACTAAGAAGAGAATGAAGATGGCTTTAATTATTGAATCTGGTGAAACAAGAGAAGTACATCATTTTGCGACATTACTTGGTTATGGTGCAAGTGCTATTAATGCCTATCTTGTTCAGGATACAATTCATCAGGCTGTAGAAGATGGCTTATTAGAAAAGGATTACTATGCTGCAGTAGAAGATTATAATCACGCTGTACTTTCTGGTATTGTCAAGATTGCTTCTAAGATGGGTATTTCTACTTTACAGTCTTATCGTGGTTCTCAGAACTTTGAAGCCATTGGTATTTCTAAAGAAGTGATTGATACATACTTCCCTCATACTATAAGTAGAGTTGAAGGTATTACTTTAAAGGATATTGAAGCTGATATAAATGCATTACATAATCAGGCTTTTGATCCTCTTGGATATGATGTAAATCCTACACTTGATTCTGGAGGATTCCATAAAGAAAGAAGTCATAAAGAAAACCATCTTTATAACCCTAAGACAATTCATTTATTACAGCAGGCAACACGTTTAGGTGATTATAAGTTATTTAAAGAATTCTCTGAAACTATTGGTCAGGAAGAAGAAGGCATTAACTTACGTGGTTTATTAGACTTTGACTTCAGTAAGAGAAAACCTATCCCTCTAGAAGAAGTAGAACCTGTAGAAAACATTGTGAAACGTTTTAAGACAGGTGCTATGAGTTATGGTTCTATTTCTAAAGAAGCGCATGAAACAATGGCTATCGCAATGAATAGATTACATGGTAAGAGTAACTCAGGTGAAGGTGGAGAAGATGCAGAACGTTTTGTAACTCGCCCTAATGGTGATTCTACATGTTCTGCTATTAAACAGGTAGCGAGTGGTCGTTTTGGTGTCACAAGTGAATACTTATGTTCTGCTAGTGAAATTCAGATCAAGATGGCTCAAGGTGCAAAACCTGGTGAAGGTGGACACTTACCTGCTGGTAAGGTTTATCCTTGGATTGCGAAGACTCGTCATAGTACTCCAGGTGTATCACTTATTTCACCACCACCTCATCATGATATTTATTCAATTGAAGACTTAGCTCAGTTGATCTATGACTTAAAGAATGCGAATGAAGCAGCACGTATTAGTGTTAAGTTAGTATCTGAAGCAGGTGTTGGTACTATTGCCTCAGGTGTTGCGAAAGCTGGTGCTCAGGTTATTCTTATTTCTGGTTATGATGGTGGTACTGGTGCAGCACCTAGAAACTCAGTTTATAGTGCAGGTCTTCCTTGGGAATTAGGTCTTGCGGAAGCACATCAGACATTAATCATGAACGATTTAAGAGATCGTGTCGTAATTGAAACAGATGGTAAATTATTAACGGGTAGAGATCTTGCGATTGCATGTTTACTTGGTGCAGAAGAATATGGTTTTGCGACAGCACCACTTATTACTATGGGATGCGTTATGATGCGTGTATGTAACTTAGATACATGTCCTGTAGGTGTTGCCACTCAGAACCCTATCTTACGTAAGAGATTTACAGGTAAACCTGAATATGTAGTAAACTTCATGAAGTTTGTCGCTGAAGAAATGCGTGAATATATGGCTCAGCTAGGATTTAGAACAATCGATGAAATGGTTGGTCATACAGACTTATTAAAGAAGAAGGATATTGCAGATCAATATCATATAGACTTATCTAAGATTTTAGATAGCACATATGCGAATGATGCACATAACTGCTTTAATCCAGCTCATGTATATGACTTCAAATTAAATGAAGTACTTGATACAAAGGTATTATTAAAGGCATTAGAACAGGCATCTCAGTCTCATAAGAAGACAGAAGTTTCTGTAGAAGTGTCTAATACAGACCGTTCATTTGGTACTATTCTTGGTTCTCATATGACTAAGGCTTTAGGTAATTTTGTAGAAGATGACTTTATTACAGTGCATGCGTTTGGTGCTGGTGGTCAGAGCTTTGGTGCCTTTATTCCTAAAGGATTAACACTTGAATTAACAGGTGATTCTAATGACTACTTAGGTAAAGGTTTGTCTGGTGGTAAGATTATTGTGAAGACACCTCATGAAGCTACATTCAAGGCTGAAGACAATATTATTATTGGTAACGTTGCCTTATATGGTGCAACAAGTGGTGAAGCTTATATCAATGGTGTTGCTGGTGAACGTTTCTGTGTAAGAAACTCTGGTGCTAAGGCTGTTGTAGAAGGTGTGGGTGACCATGCATTAGAATATATGACAGGTGGTTTAGTTGTTATTTTAGGTGAAACAGGTAGAAATGTTGCTGCTGGTATGAGTGGTGGTATTGCGTATATCTATGATCCAAATAATGATTTATATGAAAAATTAAATGGTGCACTTGTAGAATATTCTGAAGTCAATAAGCCATATGATATTAAGACAGTAAGAGAATTAATTGAAAATCATTATAAGTATACTGGTTCAGAGAAAGCCAAGATGTTCTTAGATGATTTCAAGACATATATTGGTAAGTTTAAGAAGATCATTCCACATGATTATAAGAAGATGATGGATCTGATTGCTTATTATCAGTCACAGGGTCTAGATGAAGATCAGGCTAAGGTAGAAGCATTTAATGCCTCTATGAAAGGAGGAAAATAGTCATGGGTAAGAAAACTGGATTTTTAGATTATGCACGTGAGACATCTTATGAGGTTCCTCCTACAGAACGTATTAAGAACTTCGATGAATTCCATATCCCTTTGTCTACTAAAGAACAGCAGAAACAGGGTGCAAGGTGTATGGACTGTGGTATTCCGTTTTGTCAGTACGGCCAGAAGATTAAAGGTATGTTTTCTGGCTGTCCTTTAAATAATTTAATTCCTGAATGGAATGATTTAGTATTTAAAGGTAAGTATGAACAGGCTCATAAACGTTTAAAGAAGACAAATAACTTCCCAGAATTCACTTCTAGAGTATGTCCTGCATTATGTGAAAAAGCTTGTACATGTTCTTTAAATGGTGAAGCAGTATCAGTAAAAGAGAATGAACATGCGATTATTGAATATGCTTATGAACATCTATTAGAAGAACCAGAACCACCATTAAAGCGTGTTGGTAAAAGAATCGCAGTTATTGGTTCAGGTCCTGCTGGTTTAGCTGCTGCAGATACACTTAATCAACGTGGTTATGATTGTGATGTATATGAAAGAGAAGATCGTTTAGGTGGACTATTAATGTATGGTATTCCTAATATGAAGATTGAGAAGAATATCATTGATCGTCGTATTTATAAGATGATTGCAGAAGGGGTAAAATTCTTTACAAATAAAGACATTACAACTAAGAAACAGGCAAAAGAATTATTAAGTAAATATGATGCAGTTATTCTTGCAGTAGGTGCTAAGGAACCTAGAGATATTAATGTACCTGGTAGAGAAGGTAATAATATTCTATTCGCTGTAGACTATTTAACTCAGGTGACTAAGTCATTATTAAATAGTGAATTCAAGGATGGACAGTATCCTAATGCGAAAGGCAAGAATGTATTAGTCATTGGTGGTGGTGATACAGGAAACGACTGTGTTGGTACCGCAATTAGACATGGCGCAAAGTCTGTATTACAGCTAGAAATGATGTCTGAACCACCACTTGTTAGAGCGGATTCTAACCCATGGCCAGAATGGCCTTTAGTCAAGAAGACTGATTATGGACAGGAAGAAAACATTGCCGTATTTGGTGAAGATCCTCGTGTTTATAATAGTACAGTAAAAGAATTTATTCTTGATAGTAAAGGAAATGTAAAACAGGCTGTGATTGTAAAGTTACAGACTGTAGTGAAAGATGGTCGTCGTTCATTTGAACAGGTACCTGGTAGTGAAAAGACAGTACCTTGTGATCTAGTGCTTATTGCAGCAGGATTCATTGGGGCACAGAAACCAGTCATTAACGCATTTGGTGTAGAATTAGATGCAAGAAATACAGTAAAATGTGATGAAAATGATCATCATACTAATATTAGTAAGTTATATAGTGCAGGTGATGTCCGTAGAGGTCAGTCTTTAGTCGTATGGGCTATTAGAGAAGGCCGTGACGTTGCTAAGCAGGTAGACTTTGATTTAATGGGATATACAGGGTTATAAGACATAAAAGCTGCAACAGTCATTGTTGCAGCCTTTTTTCGTATGTTTGAATAAATACAGGAGATACAGTTATGGATCAACTCAATTTCATATTGATAAAGCGAAAGATTAAACATGGAATGAATTGTTTAAAAATGATTTGAATAATGAGAAAAGTAAAGGGAAAGAAATGTACCCTAGTTATTTTAAATTACCCCTTTTAATAGTTCCTGAAGAATTGACATTCCTCATCATTACATTGTGTTGCTTCCTTGAGTTTTATATTACAATGGAAGACATGATTAAGAGGTTTATCTCCTACATAATATTTATACATATGAGGGACATTATGATGAGTCAGTACTTGACTCATTGTAAGTGCATCTTCTACTAAGAAATCCCCTTCTGCTGTCATTACAAAGCATGGAGGGAAGTCTGAAGTAATATATTGTTTTGGATCGATTGTTTTAAATTCTTCTTCTGTTCCTCCATTTGGTAGATATTCTTTTATAAGTTCTCCTGTTAATTCTGATTCAGGCGTGATGTTATAAGCACCACAATTTAATGCGAGTGCATTAAATTGAAAGCCTTCTGGTGCTTTAAAGTCATAGGTAGAAGCATATTCCTTATTTGTAAGAATAGATGCATAGAGAACTAGTAAATGCGCTCCTGCAGAATCTCCTACACCATATATATGTTCTGTATCTAAAAAATAATCCTTTGCATGATTCATAATCCAATGAGCAACTTGATTCATATCAACAAGTGGTGCAGGATGTTTGAACTCTGGTGCGAGACGATAAGTAAAGTTGATGACCGCAAAACCTCTTTCTGCAAGACTCATGCAATAATATTGATATCTTTCCTTATCTCCATAAACCCAGCCTCCACCATGGAAACTAATAATAATAGGAAGTTTTTCTTTTTCTTCTTTAGGAATATAGAGATCCATTGTATTCCATTCTGGATCATCACCATAAAGAATATTATCAAATCGTTGAACTGTATCAGGTGTAGTCAAACCTTCATCTCTGATATCGTCCCCTTCTTTGAACTGTTTTCTAATTGTATCAGTAAGTATAGACATACCTTAACCCCCTTTTTTCCCCATTCTAACATTTTTCTTACAAGTTAGTCTTGTAAAAATGGTAGAATTATAGAAAGAGGTGATTGTATGCATGAGGGTTTAATTTCTATTGGGAAAATGGCTAAAATTAATCATGTAAGTATTAATACGCTCCGTTTATATGACAAGTGGGGTTTATTGACACCTATCTATATTGATGAAGATACAGGCTATCGCTATTATGATATGAAGCAGAATGCAAAACTTGATCTAATAGGTTATATGAAAGAGCTAGGAATGAACTTGAAGGAAATCAAGGAATTACTAGATAAAGAGGATCCTACTCTTATAGAAGCAATACTCATTAAGAAACAGCGTTCTATAGAGAAAGAGATGGATGATATTTTACGCAAAAGAGATGCAATCAAACGTACAATCTATTCTCTTGAAAGATACCGTAAATCCCCTACACCTGGCACTTTGACAACTGAGTATATTGATGAACGTCACATCTATGCCAAACGAGTGAATAAGAACTTCTATGATTATGATCAGAATGGATATGAGGTAATACTCAAAGAATTCAAAGATCAATTATTAGAAGAACATCTTCCCCAAGTATATTATTGTAATGTGGGAACCTTTCTTAAGAGAAAGAGATTCCTGAAACAGGAGTTTATTACTCATGATATATTTATTTTTGTGGATGAACACTTTCCAAAAAAGGAATCTGTACAGACATTAGAAAGTGGTATGTATGCTTGTATTTATATGGATGATTTTAATAATGAAAAAGAGTATGCAGGAAGATTACTAAAGTATTGTATGTATAATAATTATGACGTGATTGGCGATTATATATGTGAAGTATTAATAGAACTCACATTCTTTAAAGATAATGAACGTTCTATGTATCTAAGATTACAAGTCCCAATTGCCTATAAAAAGGTTGACCCTCATCATTGATGAGGGTTTATCCTTTAGTTAGGAGGTATTTCATATGGAAAAGATTAAAGTTGTACAGTATGGTTGTGGTAAGATGAGTAAATACATCTTACGCTATTTGTATGAGAAAGGTGCGCAGATTGTCGGAGCCATTGATAATAATCCTGCAATTGTGGGCATGGATGTAGGTGATTATGCAGAACTAGGTATTAAGACTGGTGTAAAGATCAGTAGTGATGCAGATGAAGTATTGGATAATTGTGATGCTGATGTTGCAGTCGTGACATTATTCTCACTTGTGAGTGATTGTTTTGATCATTTTGAAAAGTGCTTAAGTAGAGGTATTAATGTCATCACTACATGTGAAGAAGCAACAGATGCATGGACAACTGATCCAGTAAGAATGAATAAGTTAGATGTTCTTGCGAAAGAAACAGGATGTACATTTGTAGGTAGTGGTATGGAAGATACATTCTGGGTGAACATGGTTGGTTTAGTAGCTGGTTCTTGTCATACTATTACTAAGATTGAAGGGGCAGTTAGTTACAATGTAGAAGAATATGGTCTAGCCCTTGCGAAAGCACATGGTGTAGGTTTAACACCTGAAGAGTTTGAAGCAACAATTGCCCATCCTGAAGAAATTGAACCATCTTATGTATGGAACTCAAACGAAGCTCTTGCATCTCGTATGGGATGGACTATTAAGTCACAGACACAAAAATGTGTGCCTTATTTCCATGATACTGATTTGTATTCTGAAACAATGGGTGAAACAATTCCAAAAGGAAATTGTATTGGTATGGCTGCAGTCGTTACTACAGAAACATTCCAGGGTCCTATTATTGAAACACAGTGCATTGGTAAGGTCTATGGTCCTGATGATGGTGATATGTGTGATTGGAAGATTACTGGCGAACCAGATACTGAATTCCATGTAGTTAAACCAGCTACAGTAGAACATACATGTGCTACTATAGTAAATAGAATTCCTAGTTTACTTAGAGCACCAGCTGGAGTTGTCACTGTTGATCAGTTAGATACATTAGAATACTTAACATATCCTATGGATTATCACTTATAATCATCACCAAACCCTCCCTTAAGTGGAGGGTTTTTACATGTGTAATTCCAAACAAATCGTTTAAAATGTCAGATGAAATTTTCTTCTAATTATCTTATGATTAAAGTAGAGAAATTGGAGGGTAACATATGGATTTTAATAATTTTTATAATGGACAGGAATTTGAGACTTATAAGTATCTAGGTGCTTTTGTTCATATGGATGGCGTGACTTTTAGAACATATGCGCCAGCAGCATCTCATGTGGCAGTTATTGGGGAATTTAATGACTGGCAGGAAACACCTATGAACCGTTGTGGGAATGGTCAGTTCTTTGAAGCGACTATATCAAATGCGAAAGTGGGACAAATGTATAAGTATCGTATTTATAATAATGGGTCTTTTGTAGATCACTGTGATCCTTATATGTATACAAGTGAAGTACGTCCTCATAATGCATCTATTATTTTTGATATGAATCAATATACTTTCCATGATGATGCTTGGATGAATCGAAGATTTAGTGAAGATATGCCTATTAATGTGTATGAAATGCATTTTGGTTCTTGGAAAAAACCTGGTGAAGAAGCAGATGACTGGTATACATATCGTGAAATGGCTGGTTTAATTATTCCTTATTTAAAAGAGAATCATTATAACTTCTTAGAAATCATGCCTTTAAATGAATATCCTAATGATTTAAGCTGGGGTTATCAGCCTACTGGTTATTTTGCCCCTACATCTCGTTATGGTACTCCTGATGATTTAAGATATTTTGTAGAGAAGTGTCATGAAAATAATATTGCGGTTATTCTTGATTTTGTACCTGTTCATTTTGCGATTGATGGATTTGGTTTGAATAACTATGATGGTACACCTCTTTATAATTATCCTAATGATGCAGTAGGTAAGAGTGAATGGGGTACATGTAATTTCCAACATTCTCGTGGAGATGTATGTTCATTCTTGAATTCTTCTGCTTATTACTGGTTAAAGGAATATCATATTGATGGCTTAAGACTAGATGCAGTTGGTAATCTTATTTACTGGCAGGGTAATAGTGGTCGTGGAGAGAATAGAGAAGCGATTCGCTTTGTTCAGAACTTTAATAAAGGACTTAAACAGAGAGTGCCTCATACTCTTCTTTTTGCCGAAGATTCATCTTCTTATCAAGGTGTAACACGTCCTGTTGAACAAGGTGGTTTAGGTTTTGATTATAAATGGGATTTAGGTTGGATGAATGATACATTAGATTATTTTATGAAGACTCCAGAAGAGAGACCTTCTTTCTATCATAAGCTTACATTCTCTATGATGTATTTCTATAATGAACATTTTATTCTTCCATTCTCACATGATGAAGTAGTGCATGGTAAGAAAACTATTATTGATAAGATGTATGGTGAGTATGAAGAGAAGTTTGCACAGGTCAAAGCACTTTATATGTATATGTTTGCGCATCCTGGTAAGAAACTTAACTTCATGGGTAATGAAATTGCGATGTTTAAAGAATGGGATGAAACAAAAGAACCAGACTGGTTCTTATTGAAGTATCCTATACATGATTCTTTCCTTCACTTCATGAGAGAATTAAATAAGATCTATTTAACACATCCTTCTTTATCACAGTATGACTTTAGTGAAAAAGGATTTAAATGGTTAGATTGTCATCAGGAACAGGATTGTATTTATGTCTTTAAACGTATGAGTGATAAAGAAACAATAGTCGCTTTCTTTAACTTCCATAATGTAGATAAGACTTATACTTATAAAGTAGATCAGCCTGAAACATTGACTCTTCTATTAAATTCAGATAATGAATTATATAGTGGTAAATCACATAATCTAGATAAAGAAATTCATATAAAAAATGAAATAGAAATGACATTACCTGCCTACAGTGCACAATTCTATATTGTAAAGTAAAAGCGTATCACCTATTTGGTGATACGTCTTTTTACTTAAATATCTTTCTATAATAGCCTCTCTTTTTAAAGTATGTCACTGTATTCTCAAAATCCTTATTAATATAAAAAGTCAGTACATAATCTGCATCATTAATGACTTCAATACTATAATTATAGTTATTAATTGCGTCTGAAATAGTATCCATCGAAAGAGTTTCATAGTCCTTTCTTAAGGCATATTTCAAACCTCTAAAATCATCTTCTTTTAAATAGACTGTATCGTCCATTGTATCATCTTTATAGTTCATAACAGATACTTCTACCCAATGCATATTTCTAAAAATCTGGTTCATATAAGAGACATTTGTATAAAGAGACTTCATATCATCCTTCACATATTTATCAAAGCAATCCTGTGAGATGTTGTAGGAACGTGTGAGTGTTTTACCATCTACGAGATGATAAGTAATGCTGAAATAATGAGAAGAATCATTAGAGTTATGTGGTGCTTTTAAGATATCTTTATGTATATCATGAATTATATCTATTGCATCTGAATCATTCAGTTTAACATCCTGATTACCTGAATAATCAGAACTGAATGTCACATAAGATACAGTACCTGTTTTTGGAATCTTATTTTCTTCATCTGTGATATCAAAGACAAAGAAGACGCACATGAGTGAGAAGACCACAAGATAGATGATAAACTTCTTAAAGTTCTTCTTATTAAAGACATAAAGTGTCATATCTGCAATCATTCTTGAAATATAGTAACCTATAAATGAATCAATGATACCTATAATCACAAAAGTGATCCGCATTGTATGAATTGATGTTTCATTGGATATAAATAAGAATGTCACAAATGAAGAGAGTACAAGAGTCCCTATAATGACAACTATATCTTTTAAACGGTCAAAAACAACAGAAGAACCAATGTATTCTAACTTAACACGTTTATAAATGAAGTAGGCAATAAAGACCAAACTGATGCCTATCGCAATATAAATAGTCAAATAAGCAAGAGTATGTAATGTAAGCCATTTTTCTAGATTTAATACATAATTAAAGGCAGTAGAATAGTTTTCAAAAGCGACAGAAGGTTCTTCTACACCATAAGTAAAAGCTGATTTAAGAATAGTAAAAAACTGTGAACTAAGCCAAGGTAAACTATTAAAAAATACTCCTAATATACAATGTGTATAGAGATTACCCGTGATAATACCACAAAATTGTGTAATGCCATACGCAAAGAATATGAGTGCACTTTGAATCAAAAACCAGCTTAGACAATGGTTGATTGAAAGTTCTCTATAATATAAAGGAATTGTTTTCCCATAGAATATAAGTATCCCTGTTGTAAGAATAAGAGGTACAAACATTAAAATCATTCCTGCAGTAAAAGATGTCCAATAGAGTTCTGATCTTTTTATAGGCATAGAATGAATAATTGTAGAGGCTGTACGGTTATGATAAAAATAGAGTAAAGCCACACTTGTTAGTACCGCAATAGTAGAAATAATAAGATTACCTGTAAAATAAGATCCCTTGAGATAGGCTGCATAGTATTGATACCCCTCTGAACTTGCACCCTGGTAGATAGGATAAAGATATAATAAAACATAGGATACCATCATTCCTAAACCAATAATCCAGAAACGTTTCATGAGGTTTTTAAAGAAGGTTTTATTAAAATATGAGTTTTTGGACATCATCATCTTCTCCTCCTACTTCATATATAAAGAGTTCTTCCAGACTTAAAGGAAGTATATCAAAGATAAGAGGAGATTGATCTCCTATAACCTTTCTAATATTAGAAAGAGAGTCTTCAATAATCAATATTTTTACTGAACCTCTTTCCTCCTGATACGCAATATTTAAATCAGCTAAATGAACTTCTTTATCTCCAAATGAAACCTGGATTTTATGAATATGCGTTTGAATATATTCTAAATCAAACTCCTTCATAATTTTACCTTTATACAATATACCTACATGATCCACTATTCCTTCTAATTCTTTTAAATCATGAGAAGAAATAAGAACTGTTAAATTTCTTTGGGCAACATCATCAATAATATATTTCCAAACTAATTTTCTTGCGACTGGATCTAATCCATCTATAGGTTCATCTAAAATAAGATATTTAGGCATTGTAGACATAATTAAACAAAATGATGCTTGTTTTCTCATTCCTTTAGAGAATGTCATTATCTTCTTTGTAGGATTTAATTTAAATGTTTTGTAGAGTTCTTCAAATCTTTCCTGGTTCCATGATGGATAGAGGTCTTTATAGACTTTCGAATTTCTTTCTAAGTTTGTTTCTATGAAATACATCTCATCAGATATATAGCCTATCTTTCTTTTTATTTCTATATTTTCATATACAGGCTGTGATTCTATAAAAATCTTTCCTGAATCCTGTTTTAAGACACCAACCAGATGTCTAATGAGTGTTGTTTTACCTGCTCCATTAGGACCAATCAAACCATAGATAGACCCTTCTTCTACCTGCATATTGAGATGATCAAGGACAACCTCACCATCAATCACTTTATATAAGTCTTTTACTTTAATCATGAGGGCTTCCTTTCATATTTTCTAGAATCTTATTATGTATTTCATCTTGAGTCATACCCATGTAGATTAATTCTTTATAACCTTCTACAATCACATGAATCGTATCATCGACTTTCTTTTCATCTATCTTTACATGTTTTCTTGAAGATACAAAAGTACCTTTATTCGCAATTGTATAGATATAACCTTCCTGGTCCAATGTTTGAAATGCTTTTTGAACTGTATGAGGATTAATAGTTAATAGTTGAGAGAGTTCTCTTACTGTTGGTAATTGGGTATTTTCTTTTAATACACCTGTCATAATCTGTTCCTTAATATTGTCTACAATCTGTTCATAGATGGATTTATGACTTTGATAGTTTAACTGAAACATCACTAAACCTCCTTATGAAATGTAGAGATGATACCAAGAGTATACGGATCTTCTAAACTAGGAACAGCCTTTAGCCACTTCTTCTTAAGAAAGTCATTTATGACCTTCATCACATCTTCTAAATCACTTTCTTCTCCCTCACATCTCAAATTAAGACCACAACTTGCACATCCACCAATAGAATGAACAGAATAATCATACCCTTCTTTCTTCAAGAAACGATTCAATTCTAGAATCATATTAAAATCTACTGTACCAATCATAGTATCACCTAATTCTCTACATGATATACATAACTTACATAAGGCTTCTTACCTTCCTGCATATCTCTATAGAGTTCTTTCTTCTGTTCAATATAGTCTAAAGATTCTTGTATTTCTGATAGTCTTCTTTCTAGATCTTCTTTTGTCTCATTAAGCATATCTACACGCTCAGGAATAGAAACAGGACCTTGCATACAATAATCAAGATACATGCGCATATCCTTTAAACTCATTCCACATTTCTTTAAACACTGTAAGCCTTTGATCCATTCGATATTATTTTCATCAAAGATACGATAGTTATTCTTATCTCTCTTTACATTAGGAATAAGCCCTTCTTTACAATAATATTTTAATGTTTCATAGCTCCATCCAACAATCTGACAAACTTCTTTCATTGTATACATAAAAAATACTCCTTTTTTCTTGCACGGTAGTAACTCCCATGTTTTATAATTTTATTGTACAAATATAAAGGAGGAATTACAATGAAAACACTTTATTTAATGCGTCATGGACAGACTTTATTTAATGCACAACATAAGATTCAGGGATGGTGTGATGCACCTCTTACAGAAATTGGAATTAAGCAGGCAGAAGTAGCTGGGAAATGGTTTGATGACAATCATATTCAGATTGATGATGCTTATTGCAGCACAAGTGAAAGAGCGAGTGATACACTTGAAATAGTTACACATCATAATATGCCATATACACGTTTAAAGGGATTAAAAGAAATGAACTTTGGTGTCTTTGAAGGAAAAGATGAATGTCTTAATCCACCATTTCCTTATCTAGATTACTTTAAAACTTATGGTGGAGAATCACAGGATGAAGTACAGAAAAGAGTTGTAAAGACAATTACAGAAATTATGGAAAATACAAAAGGTGATAATGTCCTTGTTGTATCTCATGGAGCTGCTTGTGCCAACTTTATTAGAAACTTTGAAGAATATAATGTAGCTCACTATAAGAAAGGTATTAAGAACTGTGCTATCTTTGTATGTACGTATGAAGATGGAATCTTCTCTTGTAAAGAAATCATCAATCATGATTTTAGTAGTTTTATGTAAAAGTTCCATTTTGGAACTTTTTTTAGTATGATAAATAAGACAGGAGGATGAATTATGATAAAAGCAATTTTCTTTGATATAGATGGAACATTACTTTCGCATAACACTTATAGTGTTCCACAATCTACTAAAGAAGCATTAAGACTATTAAAAGAGAAAGGTATACTTACATTTATTGCGACAGGAAGACATTTAAGTGAGATGAGGGACCTTCCTATACAGGATTTAGAGTTTGATGCCTGTATCACTTTAAATGGACAGTATTGTTTCAATAAAGAAGGAATGATTTATGGACTTCCTATTGAACAAACAGACATCAACAATATCATCAATTATGTAGATACAAACCATATGCCCTGCATATTTGTAGAAGATGAACTCATGTATATCAACTTTAATAATGAAGTAGTAGAAAAAGTACAGAAAGCTATTTCTACACCACTACCAGAAATAGGTGATATTCATAGAGGATATACTCATCCTATTTATCAGGTCATTCCTTATGATACAAACGATGAGAGATTAAAAGAAATTAAAGAACTTATGCCTCATTGTAAGGAAACACAATGGAATCCTCAGGCAGTGGATATTATTCCTGCAACAGGTGGTAAGCAGAATGGTATTCATGAAGTATTAAAGTATTATTCCATTGATCAAAGTGAAACAATGTCATTCGGTGATGGCAAAAATGATATTGACATGTTTGACTATACAAAGATTTCTGTTGCCATGGGAAATGCAGGGGATGATGTTAAGAAAGCTGCAGACTATGTCACAGATGATATCGATAAAGATGGTTTATATAATGCGTTAAAACATTTCGAAATAATTTAAAAGCAGGCACCGCCTGCTTTTTAGAGTACGAATTCTACAATTGCAGCCAGTGTGGGCTTTATTGATGCTTTGGCCTTTTCTAAAAAGTTCAGTAAGACTTATCATTGCTCACCCACACAATATCGTAAACAAACAGATGAAAAGAAGAATTGAGTTATTTCAATTCTTCTTTTTTATTATTTCATTTGAATAAGTTCGTATTCTCTTGTACCTAAACCAATCTTTTCCGCATGTTCTAATGTTTCTTTCCATCTAACATTAGGATTTGAGTCTAGGAAGTTATCATGATGGTGATGCCAATGTGGATCAGCTAAGTTATCAGATAACTGACTATTGGGCATAGGTGTTGCATGTAAACATGCATCTACACATGCCTGATCTAAGGCAACAGGATCAAATGACGCAAAGATACCAACATCCGGTAAGATAGGTGCATCGTTTTCACCATGACAGTCACAGTTAGGTGAAATATCTCTCACTAAACTAATATGGAATGTTGGTCTTCCATCACATACTGCCTGCGAATACTCAGCCATCTTTCTACCAAGTATTTCATTGGCATCCCAGTTCTGATTTTCAATGGCATCAAATACACAAGCACCAATGCATCTACCACAGCCTTTACAGATATTCTGATTGATCACTGCTTTACCATTTTCATAAGTGATTGCATCGCTGCCACATTCTTTAGCACAGCGACGACATCCTCTACATAAGTCATCATGTACAATTGGTTTGCCTGAATTATGCTGTTGCATCTTACCAGCACGGCTTCCACAGCCCATACCAATATTCTTGATTGCTCCACCAAAGCCTGTAGATTCATGTCCTTTAAAATGAGTTAAACTGATAAAGATATCCGCATCCATGACTGCACGACCAATATAGGCTTCTTTACAATATTCACCATTTCTTACAGGTACTGTAATATCATCAGTTCCTCTTAAACCATCACCAATAATGATCTGACACCCTGTAGTGATTGTATTAAAACCATTGATATTCGCACAATCTAAATGTTCTAAAGCGTTCTTTCTAGAACCTGGATATAAAGTATTACAATCTGTTAAAAATGGTTTTCCTCCACATTCCTTAACGACATCTGCGACTGCTTTCGCATAATTAGGACGTAAATAAGATAGGTTACCTAATTCACCAAAATGCATCTTGATAGCTACAAACTTACCATCCATATCAATATCAGTGATTCCTGCTTTCTTGATTAAACGCTGTAACTTTTCAGTTAAACTCACACCAACATGAGTACGAAAGTCAGTAAAATATACTTTTGATTTCTCCATAAACATATCCTCCATAATACTATTCTAAGCCTAAAGTAAGGTTTATGGTCAACAAAAAAAGAGTAGACAAGCTACTCTTCTGTTAAACAATCTGAATCAATAATTTGGAAATTCGCACGATGAATATAAAGTGCCTTACCATCAATCATGAGTTTAGTCATCTTAGGAAGGTTTTCAGGAATTTCCCAATATACATCATCACCTTGATATGCCTTAATAGGCTGACCTAATTGAGACTTAACGACTACGACTCTTCTTTTACCAAACAAGTTCTTATACTTATTTAAGTAATTTGCGATAGCTGTATTAGCTGTAATTCCATCTGCAGTACTATTGATATGCTTCTTAGTAAAGTCTACTTCTGCATCTAATCCCTTCTGTTCAAAGATACATGTATCTCCACAGGTTTCTATTTCATTCCCATCAATTGTGATCGTAATGACTGAAGAAAGACTATATCCTTCATTGACACTACCATCTAAGCTATAAGAGACTTCTTTTACTTTATTACCTGTAATCTTGATCTTCTGACCTTTTGTTTCAAATACTTTATTTCCATAATTATCATATGTATCAATTGTATAACCATTCCCAATTAAACTACCTTTAATGTCATTGAGCTTAGATTTGAAATAAGAACATCCACATAATGATAAACATACTAAAGTAACTGTGAAAATCTTCATGATTCTTTTCATTTTATTCACCTACATTCTTAATCACATTTACATCATTCATTTCAATATAACGAATATGAATTGTTTCACCTGCTTTTAAGAAAGCAAGTGTGTTTTCATTTTCTGATGTAATGACTGCTTTGTATTTCTTACCTTCTGTATCCACGATAAATAGCTTAGATTTACCATCTACATTAAGAATTTGTACATTTGCGATTGTGATATCCTTCTTCTTAGTTTCGGCATCAGACTCTTCTGTAATTGTCTGAGAAGAAAGGAAACTCTTCTTAAGTAGTTCTAGATTCTTAACTGAATCTGCAGAATAAACAGAGACCTTCTGATAGTCTTTCGCATCTACCATCGCATACTGTTTAATAAGTCCTCCACTATCTTTAAGTGAAATCAAATAAACAGGATGACCACCTACATTGACTAACAATGGGAATGTGGCATCATAACCATAGTTCTTGACTTCACCTTCTGCAGATTTCATTGCGGCTTTTTCATTTGCCCCAGAACAAGAGAAACGTAAAGTCTGATGAGTACGTAAGTTAGATAATACAAAGCCTAAGTTAGATGAATCTTTATTTGCAGAAGTAATACCACTATAGATCCAAATATCGCCATCTTTTTCTAAATAGTTATAACCTTCAGATGTGACTGTCACATTCTTCTGTCCTAAGACAGAGTTAAAGAATCCATCCTGTAAGCTTCCGTTTTCATCTATTTCAGTCATAATAAGTTCTTCTGGATATACACGATCCACCCATTTTGGTACTTTGTCTTTATCATATTTCTTAGATTTACCAGTAATAGGATCAAAAAGAACTGCACCAGTCACCTTCTTCTTATTACCTACACCAAAGTAAGTATATGTTGTACATACATACCATGGATGTCCTTTTTCATCTACTTCAAATGAAGGAGAACCAAAGATGGATGTAGGATAAGATAATTGTAGTTTACGATTTAAATTATGATTAAGAATGGCAGAAGGTACATATTTCATACCGTCTATTCCTAAATCCTTTAACTTAACGATTTCTGCCTTACCATTAGTAGAATTCACTGTAATATAAGCAGGAATACCATTCTTACTATTAGTAAGATATTTAAAGAAACTTGCATATTCAAGTGGAGTAACACGATAGACACTATTCTTATAAGAAATCTGTGTATAATCATCACTTACTTCAAACTGAGAGACATATTCTGGAATCTCACCCATGACCTTGTCTCCAAGCTTTACAGTACTCTTACGGTCAATAATAGGTGTCTTAGAGAAGTCTACTTCATGTAATGTCTTATTATTAAACTTTACATTTTCTACTTCTATACGACTTGCATAACGTGATGCATGGAAAATTTTACTTGTGAATAAATCAGTCACTAAAATACCTGCCACAATCAATGCTACTGCAGCACCTAAATAACCTACCTTTTCAGGTTTAAATTTCTTACCAAGTAATGTGCTATAAGAAGTAGAAGCACCATAAATACATAATGCGACAATAATAAATATCCAGAATTCTATCGCATGAATATTTAATGCTGGTGTATAAAAATAATAAATGAGTAATACAAGAATAATAGACACCAACATAGACTTAAATTCTATTTTTTTCATATATATTTTCCCCCTTAGAAATATCATTTACTTAATGTTGTGATCTGACAAGTCATCTTTTTATTAAGTGAAAGCACTGGTGTATCTTTAAAGTAAACTCTATCTGTAAAGACAAGTTCTCCACCATTTATAAATACTTCTACACTACTAGAATCAATCAATAGCTTCATAGACTGATAGTCTTTAATAGTCCCTACACGTTCTGTCTGGTTCATTACAGCTACTTTATGATTATTTACTGTAAGTGTATAGAGATTACTTAGATTGAGTGATAAACCATTACAAATATCTAAATCTATTTCTACTTGTCTAGAAGGCAGCAGATAGTCTGTGACTTCTACTTTTTTAGACTCACATCTTAATAATGCAAGTTCTTCTACTGGCATCATATAGAGATGATTATCATGAATAGTAAGTTCTCTAGGGAAAGTCATAGCCCCTGACCACCCTTCTTCTTTTTCAGGGAATTCACTATGCCACATATCCATCCAAGCCATGAGTATACGTCTACCATCTGGTGCAAGCATTGTAGTCGCTGCATAGAAATCATGTCCATGATCAAGTTCAACAAAAGAATCTCTGATCTTATAGCCTGTCTGATGATAGTTTCTGTATTTTTCACCATCTTCTTTAATACCTTGTGGTGACATCAATAATACATTCACTCCATTGAGTCTAAATAAATCAGGGCATTCCCACATCTTACCTTCATGATCAATAGTTGATGCATGTCCATATTCACCTAAATAGTCCCAATTGATTAAATCATCTGATTGATATATGAGTACATGTCCTCTTCCATCCTCTTTCTGACCACCAATAATCATCTTAAAATGATCATCTTCTCGCCATACTTTAGGATCACGGAAATGATATGTATTATCTTCAGGTGGTTCACTAATCACTGGATTTCCTTCATACTTATGAAAATGAATACCATCTTCACTCCAGGCAATATTCACATTCTGATGAAATGTGATATGTTCAGGATCATCATAAATATTACCTGTATAAATTAGATATAAACGATTGTTGTACTCTATTGCACTTCCTGAGAAACAGCCATCAAGATCTTCTTTATCCCCTGGAATCAAGGCAATAGGTAAGTAATCCCAGTGAACCAAATCCTTACTTCTTACATGACCCCAATGCATAGGTCCCCATACAGGTTCATCTGGGTAGTATTGATAGAATAAGTGATAATATCCCTGAAAATAAGAAAATCCATTTGGATCATTGATCCAGCCATGTTCAGGGCTCACATGGTATTTTAAACGGTATGTCATATTATTCTCCTTTATGTGCATTGAGATGTAATGTGAATGTATTAATATCTCCTCTATAACGGGCAATAGAATATTCTATTAGATTCTTTTGTGTATCATAACCAATAGAACGGAAATAGAATAGTGGGTCTCCTTCATCTATATCCAGCATATCCGCAATAGTATCATCTGCGAGAGCTATTTCTAATGTACGATCAATTGTATCAATACTATGTCCCTGCTTCTCAAAAACATCATAGAGCCTAATATGCGTAAAGTCGGTATCGAGTAAACCAGGAAATAGAGAAACAGGAATATAGGTTGTAATAAAGACATTGGGATTATGATCTGTATAACGTAAACGAACCAGCTTATAGACTAAATCTTTTTCATGAATCTGTAGAGATTTCGCAATCTCTTTAGATGCTTCTTCCATTTTAAATGTAATCACCTGTGTTTTAGATACAACACCATGTCTTTTCATCTGTGTATCAAAGCTTGATATTGATTGAGTAAAATCTTGAATTACTTTAGGTGCACATACAATCGTACCACGTTTCTTTTTCTTTTCTAAATAACCTGCATCTACTAAGATTTGTACAGCTTTTCTAATCGTTGGACGACTCACATTGTATAAATCAGAAAGTTCATGTTCTGTAGGAATAATGGTTCCTTCTGAATATTCACCCGATGTAATTTTATCTAATAAGTCTTTCTTTACATCTAAATATAAAGCGGTCATAACGCTCCCTCCTAATATATACTATTTTATCACATAAAAAACACAAGTGATATATTTACATAATGTTGACATAATAAAGTTATAATGTTAGTATATATGTAAAGGAGAGATGATTATGAAAGAATATACTATTGATGAATTAGCACAGATGATTGATCATACTAATCTTCATACTGATGCTTCTAGTAAAGATATGGAAAAACTATGCAATGAGGCAAAGGATTATCATTTTAAAATGGTTGCAATCAATCAGGTACAGTCTCATTTATGTGCAGAACTACTAAAGGGTACTGATATTCATGTAGGAGCCGCCATCTCATTTCCTTTAGGACAAACTACTATTGCCTCTAAAGTATTTGATACAAATAATGCGATTGAAGAAGGCGCTACAGAGATTGATTATGTGATTAATCAAACAGAAGTTAAGAATAAGAACTGGGATTATATTAAAGATGAAATGACACAGATTGTAGATGCATGTCATGCCCACAATATTCCTTGTAAAGTAATCTTTGAAAACTGTTATTTAAATGATGAAGAAAAGATCAAGTTATGTGAAATTGCGAAAGAGGTTAAACCAGATTTTATTAAAACATCTACTGGTTTTGGAACAGGTGGTGCAACATTTGAAGATGTCGCATTAATGAAGAAACATGTTGGTGATGAAGTAGAAGTAAAAGCGGCTGGTGGTATTAGAGATGCAGATACTTTTATTAAGATGATTGAAAATGGAGCGACACGTATTGGTACGAGTGCAGGAGTCTCTATTATTGAAGAATTAAAGAAAAAAGCTGTGGATGGTATTATTAAGATTTAAAAAGGTCATAAGACCTTTTTTTCGTATATAATAGTGTCAAGGAGGGTTTTCTTATGGGATTCCAAATTTTTAATTTTGAAGATAATAGTAATGTTTCTGTAGTCAGTCGTAAAGGGATTTTTAAAGTCATTCAATATGATAAGGATTTAAGCTGTACTGCAGAGGATGCACAAACTAAGTTCTATATGAGTCAGATGAATGTAAAGAAAAGACAACTACTGATTACTTTAAATGATGAAAGTGTCAATATACAGCCAGGGGCAATGCAATGGTATGTGGGTGATGTACATCAGACAACAGGTTTAAAGGGTATTGGAGATACAATTAAAAAGTTCTTTAATGCCCAGGTCACTGGTGAATCAACTATTAAACCACAATATGTTGGTACAGGTGTAATAGTCACAGAACCAAGTTATAAACATTATATTATTGAAGATCTAGATGATTGGAATGGAGCGATGTGTGTAGAGGATGGTTTATATTGTGCATCTGAAACCAAAGTCAGCTTAAGTGCATCTATGATTAAAAGTGTATCAGGACAGACTATTGGTGAAGAAGGATTATTCAATCTATGTCTTAAAGGTTCTGGTAAGGTAGTCTTAGAATGTGATGTACCCCAAGAAGAACTTATCACAATAGATTTACATAATGATACGTTAAAGATTGACGGTTCATTCGCCATTGCCTGGAGTGAAAACCTTGACTTTACAGTAGAAAGAAGCGGTAAAACACTCATTGGTTCAGCTATGAGTGGTGAAGGTTTAGTCAATGTTTATCGCGGTACAGGAAGAGTATTAATTAAACCTCAAATTTAAAAACATCCACTACTCGTGGATGTTTTCATTATGTGCATAATCTTCTATAAGATATTCTGAAAGCAGCATATAGATATCTCTTATACAGTTTTTTGGCACTCGAGCTATATTCATCACCTTCATCTCTTTACCATATAAAATATAATTCGCATCTGTACAATAGATTTCTACTAGTCTTGCAAGAGTAGTTGAAGATGGTACACATGCATCATTTTCATACTTTCCTATAGTTGTACGATCTAAATCAATACGTCTTGCCACTTCTTCCTGTGAATATCCTATTTTATTTCTTGCTTCTCTTAATCTTTCTCCCATTGACATATCTATCTACCTCTATGCCTTAAGCATAGAAATAAATATGAGCGTATAGCGCCCATGAGCGTAAAATTCTCATTTTACTATCTTTCATGACATTATTTTCCGTTTCATGATATATGTTATGTCATATAGTGAGTTATTCATGTATTGTGTTCACGGAAGCTATAACAGTGTGTTTACACGCTCAAGGACTATTAGTAGTCCTTTTTTTATTTAATAGGTGGTGAGATCTCATGATTATTTCTATAGTACATTCAAATTCTCATATAATAAAAAGAATAACCAATATACTTGATTATCATCTACATCATCCTTATACAATCTCTCATACTCTTATTCCTGCAGATTTGTATTTTACTGATACACTTGAAGATATACCAAGAATAAGAAATATAAATAAAAAGGCTTTTATTGTGATAGTTACCAATCACCCATTAGGTCCTGATACTGTCATCTATCAGCCTTTTTACTATATATTTGAAGATAGTCTAGAAAAAGATATTCCTTTCATATTATCCACTTTCTTTCATTTCCGTGATTATTATCATTTCAAGTATAATTACCAGGATATTTCTATTCCTATTAATCATATTATCTACATACATACACATGAACATCTCACTACAATATATACAAAAGAAAAGAATTATCATCTCTATAAACCTTTAAAGGTGGTATTAAAAGAGATTTGTTCTAAGCAGATTGTACAGATCAACAAGAATACGTGTATCAATACGCGTCATATTACACGAATCAATAATCTTGATATATTTGTAGATACAAAGCTATTTAAGCTTAGCTATAACTATAAAAAAAGCTTTTGTGAAGCATTAAAAAAGAAGTCCGAAGACTTCTAGATAATCTGGAAGATATAGAATTTCAAGTAAGATGTTTCTTCCATAGTCCAAAGAATTGGATGATCCGCATTCTGTTGAGTTACTGATACCTGTTTTAGAGTCACTCCACATTCTTTTGCGGATTCTCTTAACATCTGTTCAAAGAGTGCAGTTTCCATAAAACGTGAACAGCTGCATGTAATTAAATATCCACCCTGTCTTAAAAGCTTCATAGCTTTCATATTAATATTCTTATAGCCATTATAAGCATGGTTGACAGTTCTTCTTGATTTAGTAAATGCAGGTGGATCTAAGACAATAATATCATACTGTCCCTGATGACATTTATCTAAGTAATCAAAGACATCATCCTGTACAAAAGACATTCTTTCTTCTAAGTGGTTCATCTTAGCATTCGCAAGACCTTGGTCTAAAGCTATCTGAGAAACATCTACAGCAGTGACATGTTTTGCGCCTCCAATTGCGGCATTTAATGCGAAACCACCAGTATGACTAAAACAGTCTAATACTGTCTTACCTGCAGACATGTTTCTAAGTAATACTCTATTAGATTTCTGATCTAAGAAGTAACCAGTCTTCTGCCCATTTTCTACATCTACATTAAGTTTCAAACCATTTTCATTAATAACTGTTGTAGTAGGTAATGTGCTTGGTTTCCAGAATCCTTTATAGAGTTCTAAACCTTCCTTCGCACGTACTTTAACATCATTTCTTTCATAGATGGCAGATACATTCTGACCATCTTCTTTTAATACTTCTAATAATAATTCATAAATCATATCCTTGATTAAATCTAAACCATAAGATGTAATCTGAGTCACAATGATTTCATTATAACGGTCTGCAGTTAAGCCTGGTAAGCTATCAGCTTCACCAAATACAAGTCGACAATTAGTTAAGTTATCTTTTTCTACTGTCTTTCTAAAATCATAGGCAAACTGAATTCTCTTTTTAAAGAATTCTCTATCAATCACTTCATTTTGATCCTTAGTCAAGATACGTACTGTAATATGACTTTCTTTAGAAAGAAAACCTGTACCTAAATAACGTCCTTTAGTTGTCATAATATCTACTAAAGACCCATTCTCAATAGAATCATCTAGACTACCTAGATTATTCTTATACATCCACATCTGCCCTTTATCGAGCCATTTTTCTCCTTCAGGAGTAATAATAATACTTGGATAATTTCTTTTCATTTTCTACACCTCGTAAATAAAATAAAGTATATACGAAATAAAATCAACAATCGAGTAGGAGAAAATAATTAAAATTATTTTCGTCCTCTCACACCACCGGGCAAGCCGTTCGGCACACGGCGGTTTAAATCTATACTGAAATATGTTTTAACTGATATTGGTCTGTCAATGATGGCAGACCTTTTCTATTTAGTAATCCATTTGTTATCACGGATAAAAGAAATGTACTCGCACATCTAGCGTATGATTTACGAGTATTCGACCAGGTTTTAGCTTGCCATTGGTAGGCTCCTAATTTCCTTAACTGTCTTTCTCTATTTTTGTTTGTTTTCCATTTCTTCCACAGATACATTCTGATTCTAAATCTTATCCATCTATCGATTTTTTGACATATCATTTTGAATTGTCCTATTCGATAGTAATTAACCCATCCTATAATAAGCTGTCTAAGTTTTGTGCATCTATACTCCCACGATACTGACCAG
>OHAU01000761.1_pt1 | contig 42572 bp, 56 predicted proteins | sample 1577181 | NCBI WGS metagenome assembly OHAU01 (sample SAMEA3541472, study PRJEB24748) | human gut metagenome | biome: human gut; feature: human-associated habitat; material: faeces | place: China | collected 2012 | reverse complement strand
GCTTATCTTCCGGAAGGCTCAATCGTGTTGAACCCTATGGAAAGAAAAGTCATTCCGACTGGGCTGTACATGGAAATCGAACCCGGACATGAAGGACAAGTTAGACCTCGCAGCGGTTGTGCCGTGAAACAGGGTTTGACCGTAATCAATGCTCCCGGAACAATCGATGCTGACTATCGTGGGGAAGTAGGTGTTCCGTTGATTAACCTGTCGACAGAACCACAAACCATCGAGAATGGTGACAGAATTGCCCAAATCGTCTTTGCTCCGTATGCAAAAGCCGAGGAAGTTGTCGAAGTTTCTTCAGTCGAAGAACTCACTGACACTGAGAGAGGTGCGGGTGGATTTGGTCATTCCGGCAAAAAATAATTTCGATTTTTCGGGGAGAAAATCAAACCTTTTCGAAAATTTCCAGTTATATTTGTAGCGAGATAAGTGATAAAACATCACAGAAAAACAATTTTAATAATTAAAAGTAAAAACGATTATGGCAAGTAATGCATTAGCACTTCGGATGAAGTACAGAAAGTTCGACGCTGAAAAGCTCGAAGAAATCATCAATGATGAAAACTCAAGTGAATTGGAAGTTAAGGTAGCTCAAGAGTTCCTTGACAAATTAGGTGGCGAAACCGCTCAAGAAGAGGAAGCTCCTAAGAAAGCTCCAGCCAAGAAAGTCGCTGAAAAGAAAGCTGACAAAAAGGCTGCTCCTAAGAAAGCTGCGAAAGAAGAGGCTGCTGAAGACCCCGACCCTGAAGACGGTTCACCCGAAGCTGCTATGAAACGTCAGAACAAACGCAATTCAACCTATCAGTCTGAAGAACAACTGACTCCGGAAGAGGAGGCTCGTTTGGCTGAGGCTGAGGCTGAGTACGAAGAACGTCAGAAAAACCGCAAGACTCCGTCGAAGTCTGACAAAGGTATGAAGAAGGAAAAGGCAGCGAAAGCTGACAAGACTCCTCGTGAAACCAAACGTCAGAACTTGGAAGAGTCAGAAGAAATTTCGGGAATGAAAGTTGGCTCTCAGGTGAAACTGAAAGGCGAAGACGCTGTTGGTGAAATCACACGTCTGTACAAATCCGGTGATGGAAAAGAGAAGTGTATGGTGAAGTTCGGTGACGACAAGCCTATCAAGAAACGTGTTACGGCTCTTGAATTGGCTGAGGAAACCAAGGCTGCTCCCGCAAAGAAAACTCCAAAGAAGAAGTAATGGTAGACGGGGAATCCATAGTATTGGTGAAGGGAATTTCAGGGAGCGGTAAATCCACAAGGGTTTATCTCTTCCTGGAGTTCCTGGAATCATTAGGTATGAAACTCCGTCCGTATAAGTTTACAACTCTTGACGGAAAGGAAAAAGAAGTCGGAGTGTATTCAGAAGACTTTAACATGGTGTTCGTAGGGAAGTTCTACGAGAACGGTGGCATCAAGCGTTGGCAAGGTTACGACAGTATGACGTCGCGACTGTGCAAGGCTGAGGGACTGTCTCACTTCCTGAAGGAAACCTCAAAAGCAGGACATGGAGTATTGATTGACGGTGCGGGAACAACCGTATCGTGGCGACTACGTCCCTTGGATTTGTGTGGTGAGAGTGAATTCACTAACATTCTTCACGTTCGGTACGATTACCGAGATGACCAATGGGATGAATATTGTGCTCGTATAGCATACAGGTCTGGCGAGCCTCCTAAGGGGGATTGCATGTGGCGGAAGCACCGTACCTTTATGCATGATTACGAAAAGGCTGTAAGAGAAGGAAAAGAGGTGAATGAAGCTGGCGGCAATGTAGTGTTACACGACCAGCCGTATGATGCTCCCGTGTGGGACTTGGGGGTTCACATCTTGAACTTTTTCGAACTTCAGGATTTGTGTGACGATTTTGTAGCTTTTTGTGAGGCTTCAGATTATATTGAAAGAAACTCTTTTGAAACGTTTGAGAATGGCAAAAAAGGAAAGTAAATTCGTCCCCGTTCCTAACGATAACTTCAATCATTATTTGTATTGGATATGCGAAAGAATGAATATTTTTTGGAAGAAGTACAACGGACAGGTTGGACCATGGACAGACGATGAAATACTTCGGAACTTTAAGTTCACGAACGTGTATCGATGTCTTGACCGTGTGAGTCAATACCTGTTGAGCCGTGTAATTTACAATGGCAAACAGTACGAACCCGAAGATATGTTCTTTCGCATATTGCTTTTCAAGCACTTCAATAAGAATGAGACGTGGGATTTACTCGAGAAGGAATTTGGGGATATCACCTATGAAACAGGCTTGGAGAATATTGCGAAGTTTCTTGACAAGGTTGTTGATGGCGGAGACACGATATATGGTAATGCCTACATCGTGAACTGCTTCTTCTATCAATATCCCGAATATAAACATATTACAGGGATGAGCAAGCATCGTGCCCACTTTCGTATCTTCGAAGATGAAATCTTTCAGAACGGACACTTGTATGACTTCTTAGAGGCGAAGACCTTTGAGGACTTGTATTGGGTATTCCGTAAGATGAAGATATATGGGGACTTTACGGCTCAGCAATATTGTATCGACCTGAATTATTCTCCGTTGTACAACTTCAGTGAGAACGATTTTGTAATCACTGGTCCAGGCTCTTTAAAGGGAATTGGATGGACATTTGACGGAGCGTCGGGGAAGCGTTATGATTATGTGGGAGTAATTAAATGGGTTCACGAAAATTTCGAAGAATTGATGGGTAACTTTTGCAGGGAAACAGGTATGAAGTGGAATCCGTTGCCTTGGGAGCCTGTGCCGACACTGACAAATCTACAGAACTGTTTCTGTGAAACAAGTAAGTTTGCCAAGGGATTAGGTGCGTCTTTCAACAAAGGAAGAAACGAGCGTATCAAGCACACCTACGAAAAGAGCCCAAAGAAGATTGAGTTCGTGTTTCCTCCTAAATGGAAAGCGGTTCTCCCCGAACCAGGAAAATTTATTGTTGAATAATTAAAAAGAAACTTATGTATTTTCAAGCAGAAAATTTGAGTAGTGCTCTCGTAATGCTGTGTAAAGGACTCATGGAGAGCGGAGTTGATGTCACCCGAAGAGGGTATCAGTGTCGGGAGTTTCCCGGAGCAGTATTGGTTGAAATCACCAACCCGACTGACCGCTATGTTCGTGTGCCGGAGCGCAAATGGAATAAGACACTTGGTTGGATTGAAAGCCTGTGGCTCGCTCGTGGGGATAACAGTTTGGAGATGCCTGCCAGCTATGTGAAGAACCTTGTAAACTTCTCAGATGATGGTAAGTTCATGAGAGCTGGATATGGACCCAGAATACGTCGTTACGGGGACAATTTTGAGTCGATGGTAACATTGTCCGGACAGTTACTTCCACGCCAGTACAAGAACGGCAAGGCAGACGATAACGGTCGTCAAACTAAATTGCGGAAGCCTACCACGTATCAGAACGTGACTGACCAGTTGCGTTTCGTGATTGAAAAGTTCAAACAGGATATTGACACTCGTGAGGCGGTAATCACCATTCACGACCCTATCTCTGACAATTTCAATGGAAACCTCGAAGATGGTGAACAGGCTCCAATCCTCCTTACAAAGGACACACCTTGCACACGGTCAATTCATTTCATGATTGTGGGTGGGAAGATGAACTGTTACGTTGATATGCGCTCGAATGACCTGATTTGGGGGTTCAGTGCGGTGAACGTGTTCAACTTTACATTGATGCAGGAGTACGTCGCAGCGATAGTGGGCGTGCCTGTCGGCAAATACTACCACAAGGCAGACAATCTTCATGTCTATAAGGACTTCATTCCGTTGGCTGAAGAAATCGCTAAAAGAGACGTAAATTCGTATCCTTCCGGAGTGAACTTTTCCTATCAGACTACGTTTACATCATTGGATGGGTTCGACAGGCTTATCGACCAGTTATCACGATACGAGGAATTGTGCCGTTGCGGAAACTTTGACGAAAAGGAACTGAAGGAAATGCTCAATGAGTTTACCGATGAAATGTTCCTTGACTGGGCAAAGGTTATTTATCGTTATTGGACGAAACAACCTGTTGAGTTCAGAAACCCGTTACTGAACGAACTGTTTATCGGGTGAGAAATAAAGTATCAAATTAAAGACGATTTCGTATGAATTACAAGAAAATTGACATTCTGTTAGGAATGAAAGACATCCAGAGGTTGCCCAACACCCCCCATCATCGGGGGTACAACCTCCTGGAACACGGGTTGGTCGTAGGTATGTTATTCCGTTGGTTTGCCTCAGAAGAGGACGTTGCTTACGACATAAATGTATTCGACAAGGTATTACTCCACGACTATGTTGAAAGTGTAACAGGCGACCTCAATGCCTGTGTAAAGAAGTTCAATGATAACACGGCTGCGGCATGGGATATTATTGAATGGGAAATCTGTCATGGTGACCCCAATCTTCTCCCCTATTCTGATGAGTCAATCAAAGAGACGATGACGGAACTCCAATATAAACTGTTTAAGATGTGTGATTATCTTGACCTATGGATATTCTGCCGGAATGAACAGGCTCTTGGAAACTCGTCAGCGAAACTCCTAACTTGTATCAAAAACTGTGAAGAACTGTTGAGCAGATATTCTGAGGATTGGAAGCTGTTCAAGAGCATTCAAAAATTCATGAATCAATATGAGCCGTAAAGGAAAGATATATGGATTAGTAGGGGTTATCGGTAGTGGTAAGTCTTACAATGCGGAAGCACTGATGGTTGGTGCTGCCTGTGAAGAGCGTCCTATGATTATGGGGGATTTCAGTGAAGGCATTCGTAGAACGCTGATGGAAATCTTAGTAGGAGAGGACAAGCGAATTGACTGTACGTCCAAGGAATATGCTGATTGGAAACGGTTGAGCAGTAGTGTTTTTATTCCGTTCAAGCCGGAAGCCGATGGTCCGAATATTTTGGACACTACATTGGTGGACGGTCGTAACCTGTTACAGCGGACTGGGGAATTCCTCAAGAAGTTAGCTGGCGAAGATGTGTGGGCACGTTGGACGGCAAACTATGTAGCTAATCTTTGGGCAAAGATGTCTGAAAGCGAGGCTCACGACTGTGATATCGTATTCGGTTCATTGCGGTTTGACTGTGAAGCGGAAGCACTGTTTAAGGTTGCGGAAACGACGGGAAAGGAAGTTCAGATTATCTTCTGTGACTTTCACTCAGATTCCTACGAATTGAATGACCATATCAGTGAGAAGTTCGCTCAATACTTTATCGGCTTGGGCTGTAAGGATGGTGACGATATAACTCAACTTGTTAAGGAGAAAATCAATGGATAAATTCAAGAAATATCTGGAGAAGAATTTTATGGACTTTACCCCTGTTTCAGACTATGTGGTTGAGATAGGGGGAAAGACCTTCGAACTGTATCAACCAGCCTACGATGGTGCGCTGTTTGATGACGGGTTCAACTTTGTAGGAATCCCAGCCGACCCGAACCGAAAAGGTTCAGGAGAGGAAACAGTTGAAACGGCTTGCGATTTCTATGCGTTCAGTTTTGGAGGAGTTTACTATATGCTCGCCAAAGGTAAAGAGAACGACGTGAAACTGACACGGCTGAAATATGTTGGGTCAGCAAAGCAAGAGATTCCTACTCCGGTGTTCCTTGGTGTTCATGGTCAATATGAAATGATGTCCGGCACAGGAACTTATGCCGACTGGTGTAAGAAGGCAAAGTTCTTAGGAGTTCACACGTTGGGAATCTGTGAAAAGAATTCGTTGGCTGGTGCGCTGAAGTTTCAAGCCGAGTGTCAGAAGAACGGTATCAAGAGCGTGATAGGTATGGAGTGCGTGGTGTATGACCAGCCTCGTGACTATCGCTTTACTGTCAAGGTGTATGCTCGGAATGAAAAGGGTTGGCGAGATTTGCTTACTATAAACAAGTTCATCAATTGCGATAATCCGAAGTATATTGGTCTCGATGACTTCAATGCTATCACGAGAAATAATGATGACTTGATATTGTTTCTTGACCCGAAGACAACCGACTATGACAAGTTGAAAGACTTGAAAGTAGACGCAGCCGTGTATCAGCTTGACCCGTGCGAATACGTTGAGAACAGCCGTGATGAGTGGTATCTGAAGAACCTGAAGAAGTTTTTCCTTGATAGAAACTTGTTAGCTGTTCCGTCAGTAGATGCGTGGTATCTTGACGAGGAGTACAGTTGTATCAGACCTCGTCTTCAAAGTATTGGTGGGACAACTGCCTACGATAGCGACAATCAGTATTTCAAAACGAACGATGAACTGTTCCTTGAAATAGCAGCGATGTTCCCTGATACCGATGAGGGGTTCATGGACGTGTACAGCCGTTTCACAGAGGGGTTGGAGTTCCTTGAAAATATAGCTGAGGCGATTACCTTTGTAATCGATGTTCAGAAGCGGCACTTGCCCCACTATAAGATGACGGAACAGGAAGCGAAAACTTATGAAACAAATGAAGACCTCTTTTGGGCTCTTATAGCCGACGGTCTTGACCGTCACCCAGACCTCATTGAGGATTGGGGTGAAGATGTTATTATGGAGCGAATAGACCGAGAGGTGGGCGTTATCAAGTTAGGTGAGGCAATTGATTACTTCCTAATTACTTGGGATATTATCAACTGGTGCCATCGTAATGGGATTATGACGGGTATCAGTCGTGGTTCCGCAGGTGGTTGTCTTGTTTCCTACCTGTTAGGGATTACGAAGTTAGACCCGATGAGATACGACCTACTCTTTGAGCGTTTCCTGAATGCAGGACGTGTGAAAGTATCACTCCCTGATATTGACTGCGACTATCCAGGTGAAGACCGACCTCGTGTGAAGAAGTACATGGAAGAACGGTACGGCTGGAAACAGGTATGTTCCGTAGGAACGTACAGCGCATTGCAGCTTCGTGCAGCGATTAAGGACATGGCTCGTGTATATGGGTTAGACTTCCAGGAAACAAACGAAATGATGAAGCTCTTTGACGTGAAAGACAGGAAGCCTGAAGACCTGTTCAAAATAGCCTGTGCGCATTCACGGGTGAAGAACTTTGTTATTGAGCATTCTGACCTGATTAACGAGGTTATGCTTATCATGCCAGCTCCTAAGGCACAGTCAATTCATGCCTGTGCGATGATGGTGTTCCCGGAAGAACATGATATGTTTCATTGGGTTCCTATTCGTAAGAATGGGGATGAGTATGTAACCGAGTGGGAAGGTGGTGAAATGGACGCAGCAGGGTTCCTGAAAGAGGACGTTCTTGGGGTGAAACAGTTTGACAAGTTCCAGGACATGGTTCGCTTGATAAAGGAGCATGAGAATGTTGATTTAGACATCTTCAGTGTACCGTTGGATGACCCAGAGGTGTACAGGTATTTCAAGAATGGTTGGAACGAGGATAACTTCCACTTTGGTAGCTCCGGTCTGACGGGTTATTGTCGACAGATGAAGCCTGACAATATTGAAGACCTTATCGCTGCTATCTCGCTATATCGCCCAGGAGCGATGGAGAACAACTTCCATAACGAATATGTCTTGCGTAAAGAGGGTCAGAGGAAAGTTGAGTATTTCACAGGTACAGACAAGATTCTGAACAATACTTATGGGGTGTTTGCCTATCAGGAACAAATCATGCAACTTTGCCGTGAACTTGGAGGATTGTCGTTGGTAGAAGCCGATGACGTTCGTAAAGCGATGGTGAAGAAGAAGTATGAGGCTCTTCAGCAATACAAAGAACGGTTTATCCCGTACTATCGTGATAACTACGGAGTCACGCAGGAATATAGTGAAAAGGTGTGGGACGCTATTGATAAGGCTTCGACGTACCTGTTCAACCGAAGTCATGCTGCTGCCTATGCGATAACAGGCTATATCTCTCAGTGGATAAAGGTTCACTATCCTATTGAATATTGGTCGGTTGCGTTTAAGTATGCTCAGGAAGCCGACTATTCCCGCTATATTGCGGAAATCAATAAGACTGGCGTCTGTACGGTACGACCTGTGGATATCAATATATCGGAGACCGATGTTATTATCAACTTTGAGGAGAAAGCCTTGTATTGGTCAATTACAGGGGTCAAACAGGTCGCAGAAAAGGCTGCAACCCAAATATTAAAAGAACGTACAGAGAACGGTCAATATTGGTCGTTAGACGACTTTATCACCCGACACAAATGGAAGGGTTCAGCCGTGAACAGCCGTATCATCAGAAACCTGATATTGGCTGGTGCGTTTGACCGTCTTGAGGGGGTTGAAGCTCCGGCTCAGCGAATAGACCTGTTGGTTAGTTTCCTCGGCTCAACTAAGAGTGCCGTCAAAGAAGACGACGCTGTATTGACAGGAGCGGACTATCATGCGAATGACGCTTGGTGGTGGGGATTACTTCAAAAGAAACTGTCAGGGTTGGCGTTCTTTGACTATCAGGCTCTTTATGACAGGTTTAAAGACGAGTTCCCTGATATGTATGAATACCAAGGAATGGAAGCCTGTCTCGATACGGAATATCTCCCGAACAATGGGTATGTCGTTGTTGCAGGATTTATTGCCGAACTTGAGGTGAAGAAGACAAAGAAAGGTGATACGATGTGTCGCTTGATATTGGAGTCGAACTACGAGTTTCTGGAAGTAATTATCTTCCAACAGGAATATGAACAGTTAGAGCCGTTATTGTCTTGTGGTAGAGCGAACCTTATTCTTATGAATGGCTCACTATCTTATGATAAGAGGAAAGAAGTGAATGTCCTGAGAGCGAACTACGAAACGAATATCGTTACTTTAACGTTATAAATTTACGAATTTAAAGAAGAACAAAATGGAAATTCTTGTACATTTCAATGACGTCCCCGTGACGCTTGTTACTAATGGATTCGAGGAAACTGTCGACATCGACAAATTGACCTCAATTGATTATAGTAACTTATATGGCGAAGCCGTGACAGTCAGCGCACTCCTGAACAAAGTAGGGTTGCTGCGTGCGGAAGCCGAGCGTGCCGTGTCAGAAAAGAAGCTCGAGAAAGAAGTTTACGAAGCCGACATGAAGAAAGGTTGGCGACGCGAGGCGAACCGTAATGGTGGAAAGTTCACTATCGAAGATGAAGAAATTAAGCTGTCAGAAAAGGCTCTTGATGAGGCTCTCCTACTTGATGAAGACTACCAGAAACTCTGTCTGGAATACATTGAGGCACAAAAGAACTTCAGTGTCCTTGACGCTCTCCAATGGTCGGTGCAAGACAAGTCAAAGAAGCTGAACAACCTCCTCAAGCCTGTTACTCCCCAGGAGTTCCTGAGCGAGCTCGTAGAGGGGAAGGTGAACAGTTTCTTAATTGCGAAGAAAGGGTTTAAATAAAATTTTTCTGAAGATTTTCGGGGAAACTCTTGTATAATTCGAATCAATCCATTACCTTTGTATCATCGTTAAATCATTAAACAATTTAGTTATGGCAAAGAAAGCAACTCAACCCAGCGTTTCAGAAGAATTTAAAGGTTATATCCAAGTAACAGAGGATTTCTACCTTAAACAAGTAGAGGCACACAGAACGTCTTATGACGTGTATCAGTTAAAGAAGTCAGACAGTCCGAGACACCCAAACGGAAAGATGGATGATATGGCTTATGGTTGTTCACTTCCCAGAGCTCTTCAACTGATTGCCCACGCAAAGGCTGGACAGGATGCAACTGACATCCTCGAGCTCATGGAAACTATAAAGAGTTATGAGGAGAAATTCCTCGAAAACGTTACAAGAATAGTGAAAGAATCAAAATAATTATTCATATTTTAAATTTTATTTGATTATGGCATTCGACCGTTCAAAGTACAAAGCTGCGTCTCTCTCCAAAGTGAGTGAGACGGTTCAGCAAACCAAACAGTTCGACACCTATTTTGGTGGTAAAGGTGATTATGCACAATTCTGGAAACAGAAAGACGGAATCACAGTGAAACGAGTTCTTCCGGCTCATGAACCAGGAGACTCTCCGTATGTTCCTATGCTCACAGCGATGCTGAAATGCGAAGTTGATGATAAGGACAAAGACGGAAACGTAATCGGCAAGAAAATTGCTAACAAGAAAATCTTCTTGGCTACTCTTCACGGTGGGTATCCCTACGATATCATCGAGGAGTATATCAAACGTGTCTACGAACAGGCTGAACAACTTCAGGACAAAGATGAGCGTGCTCGCTTCCTGAACCCGATTACGGGTTATCGTATGGGTGGCAAGAACGGTACATGGGTTCCCGGAATTCGTCCGCAGCTTGAATACGTGTATTATGCGCTCATTGAAGGAAAGATTTGGCGAGACAGCCTGAAACCGAAACAGATGGAAGCACTGAACAAAGAGTCTGCCGACCTTTGTGCCCAGAACGACACCGCTGCTGTGGATATGTTCAGCGACCCGTCAACTGGCTTCCCTATTCAATGGAGTCGTGGAAAGGACGACAATAACAAGACAGTGGAAACACTGAAATCGTTGCCGTTGAAAATGGGTCAGACTTGGGAAGACTACTTTGACAAGAACGCTGTTCCTGACAAGGTATTGGAAGAACTTGACGGTCTTCCCAGCCTCCAGAAACTGTACGTGGACTGCTATACGAAGAGGGACTTCGATTATGCTCTTGATGGTCTGAAGCGTTTCGACGATGCTAACCAGTATCAGATTTTCGCACAGGATGACTTCCTTGACATGATTGAACAACTTCAGGAAATGGTAGAAGAAAAGACAGGCGACAAACCGTCTGGTGCTGATGACCTACCTTTCGGTCCGAGTGAAGAGGAAAAGAAACCTGCTGCAGCTCCCGCTTCTAAGAAAGCACCGACAGCCAAGGCTCCGGCTCCTGCACCGAAGAAAGCCGCAGCGAAAAAGAAACCTGCTGAACCTACTCCGGAAGAGAAACTGAAAGTTGTCAACGAAGAGTTCATTCGCCAGTACGGTGAAGGATACGAAGAGTTGGAGCTTGAGGGTGAAGAACTTGAAGAGGCTTATCAGCTGGCTGTCAAACACGAAGACCTCGGATACGACATTGAACACGTTCCCGGATGGGATGGTTCCGACGACGGTGATGGGGGTGATGACAACGGTGGGGAAGACCCTGACGATAGCGGTGACGCTGGTGACGACCCCGAACCAGAAGATGAAACTCCGGCTCCCGGAGTAAAAGCTCCAGCCGACGCTGGTAGCGCATCTGGTCAAAGTGCCATTGACCGTATCCGTGCTATGCGTGCGAAGAAAAAGTAACATTTGATTCAGGTACAGAAAGAGAGTCCAAGCGTTATACACTTGGACTTTCATTTTAAATATTTCGACAATGAATAAAGAACCAATCGCAATAATTAGTACAGACAAACATCTTCAGGAGTCGAATGCTGTTGAACTGCTTGATATAGCGGAACAGGAAATAGCATTAGCTCAACGGATGGGGGTCTCGGTTGTAATTTGGCTCGGTGACATATTCGACTCCAGACTAAGCCAGCGTCAGGAACTTCTCACCTGTCTAACAGAGATGATTGAACTGTACAGCGCATCCGGCATAACAATCTATTGTATTCCTGGAAACCATGACAAGACGGATTATGAGTCTGACGAAAGTTTCTTGACCCAGTACAGGTATCATCCAGGATTCAACCTGTTTGAAGTTCCTACGACTATTGAGATACAGGGTGTGGAATGTCATTTTGTTCCATTTTACAGCCAGGATATTTGGCTCGAGAAGTTTGGGGAGCTTCCTATTCCTCATTCAAAGAAATCAATCTTATTCAGTCATACAGCCGTACAGGGTTCTATCAACAACGATGGAAAGGTAGTGAACAACCGTATCCCACTGAACCTGTTCAAGAAATATGGAAAGGTGATGTTGGGGCACTATCATGACGCTCAACAACCAGGAGCCAACGTGTTTCACCTGCCGAGTACTCGCCAGAACAATTTTGGGGAGGATGAGGAAAAGGGGTTCACGATATTGTACGATGATACTTCCTTCGATTTTGAAAAGGCATCTTTTGTTCCGTATAAGGAGATAAAGGTTGATGTCCTTAAGACCTCAAAGGACGAGCTCCTAAAACTCGCTAAAACGAACACAGATGGCGTCAATGTTCGGATAACACTTGTCGGAGACCAACAGGCTGTAAAGGCAGTGAATAAAAAGGTCTTCACGGAACATGGTATTTCGGTGAAGGCAAAATATACGGACGTGGAAGTTACGGAGTCGGAAGAAGCCGAAGCCGTTCAGGAATTAAGCGGTACGGACATAGACGAAAAATTCAAAGCATTTTGCGAAGAAAAAGGCTATGACCATGCTGAAGGATATGAACTATTAAAACAGATAATGAAATGGCAGGAGTAGAAGATTTGGTGAACTCGCTACAAAAGAAGTTCGGAAAAGAAGTAGTGGCGGGAAACAATCAGCAAGGAGTCGAGTTCGTGTCGTCAGGGAGCTTGTCGTTAGATTTGGCTCTTGGTGGCGGATACGCTCTCGGACGTATTATTGAACTGCGTGGGTATGAATCCTCAGGAAAGACCACGTTGGCTTTAACAGCCTGTAGAAACATTCAGGAACAGACGGGCAAGGCTGTCCTCTACATTGACCGTGAAAATGCTATTGACATGGATTATGTAGAAGCAATTGGGGTGAATATTTCTCCCGAGATGTTTATTCTTTGTCAGCCTGGAGTTGCGGAAGAGTGTCTTGAAATTATTCGGGAAGCGATTAAGTCGAAATCAATTGGTGCTATCGTTCTCGATTCCGTGGCTGCGATGTTCCCTAAATGTTATCTTGAGGCTGATGTGGGTGATGCTAAGATGGGTGTGCTTGCTCGTCTTATGGCTACATGGCTTCCGGGAGTAATTGGTGACATCAAGAAGAACAATCAGTTGATGATATTCATTAATCAGTATCGTGACAAGATTGGTGTGGTGTACGGTTCACCGAAGACAACTCCCGGAGGAAAGGCTCTTGGCTTCTATTCTTCACAGGTGCTTGACATTGCGAAGTCGGGTGTGGTAGGTGACAGAGGTGAAGAAGTCGCTAACCACATCAAAGTAAAGGTGGAAAAGAATAAGGTTGCGCCTCCCCTGCGGAAAGCTGAGTTCGACATTCGTTTCGGGGAAGGAATTGATAAGGCTTCAGAGCTGTTATCAGTTGGCGTTGAACGAAACGTTATTGAGAAGGCAGGGTCGTTCTTTAAGTACAAAGGAAAGACACTTGCACAGGGAGCTGAAAAGGCAAGAGAGGTTATCTTGAATGACCCCGACCTTGCTGAAGAACTTGAAGAATTAATCACCCAAACAATTTAGTATGGAACTGACCTATTTACGTTTGAAGAATTTCTTATCGTTCAAGGAGTTGAAACATAAATTCCTGAACGAGCCTGTCTTAATCAAGGGAAAGAACTTGACTGAGATTGAATCAAAGGAAACAAACGGAGCAGGGAAGAGCACAATGGAGGCTGGGATTGCGTATGCAATCCTGGCAAACTCCTTGAAAAAACAGACTCTTGATAGAGACTTGATTTTGTGGGGAGAGGAGGAAGCTGACATTTGGCTTGACATTTACTGCCCGATAAGGAAACAGACGCTGAACATACACCGGACTCTCAGGCAGAAAGGTTCAGCGACGTTGGAGCTTATGCTCAATGAAGAAGAGGGTTCGGTACAGTTTGCAACCGTAAACGATGGAAACGCTTACATCCTGAAATGGATAGGTATTTCAGCGGAAGACCTGAAGAGTTTCTACATCCTGAACAAAGAGAATTTCAAATCATTTGTGAGTTCCTCTAATACGGACAAACTTTCACTCATCAACCGCTTCATCAAAGCTGAACAGTTAGATGATGCGGACAATGTAATCAAAGAGAAGATTAAGCCGTTACAGGAAAAGCAACAAGCTGCCGAGGCAAAGGTTCACACGATAGAGGGTGAATTGAGCGTCTATACGGGACAGTTGGCTGCGGAGCAGGAACGTAATCTTGAGGAGGAACGACAATCGCTTATAGAGCGAATTGAGAGCCGAATTGACCAAGTCCTGTTGGATTACGACAAGGCTGAGGAATCAATCAAGAACTCAAAGCTGGCTATCAAGTTGGCGAACCAGAACATCTCTAATAATCAGACGAAGATTCAGGTTGCCGAACAACATCTTCAGGAGCTTGAAGCTATTGACTATTCGGCACAGTACGATAAACTCACAGAGGAACGAAGCGAGACTGATACGGCTGTTGAAACAGTTCGTAAGAAGAAAGAGGCAGCGGAGAAGTTGTCCTCCCAATATACGGCTGATGTCAATAAATTGTCAGCAATTCTGAAAGGAACGGTAAAGTGTCCGAAGTGTGGAACGGAGTTCGTTACGACAGATGAAACGGTTGATGTCTCTAAAACAAGGAAGGACATGACCGATAAGAAGAAGAAGTCCGATGAACAGGCACAGGTGGCGGATAAGGCTCTGAAGGAGCTTGACAAGTTTGCTGACCGTGTCAAGAAGTTTGATGAGAAGTTCAAGACAATTCGAATTGAGGAACAGGGTACAATCAGAGCCATTCGTAAGGTGAATGATGATATCACAGACGTCCGTGGTGAGATTAACAAGAGTAAGAAGCTGATTGAAAACTATCGGCAAGATATCAAGCATCAAGAAGGGATTCAAAAACGTTGTAATGATGAGTGCGAACAGTTGGCTGAACAACTTGATAAGGCGAAGACAGAGGAACTTGAAACGAAAGAAGCTGAACTTGAGGGACTTGTTTCCTTGGCGGAAAAGAAACTCCAGAAAGCCAAAAAGGAGTATGACGAATGCGAAAAGAAAGTGTCCGACATGGTTCAATGGGGGTTGAGGTTCAAGGAGTTCAAGATGTCGCTTGCCTGTGAACAGTTAAGAATCATTCAAAACTTCGCTAATATGTCGTTGCAAAAACAACGTTCAGAACTCCGGCTTTCGATTGATGGGTTTAAGCGTAATGCAAAAGGACAGGTCAAGTCTGAAATTACGGTAACAGTCATCAATGGCGAGGGCGAATATAAATCATTTTGGTCGTTCAGCGGTGGAGAGAGAGCCAGGATAGAAATGGCTCTGATACAAGCGTTTCAAGAAATGATTAACGGTACGAATGAATGGGGAGGTCTTCACTTCCTAATGATTGATGAGGTTCTTGAGGGGACAGACCCGTTGGGGTTGGCTCTCCTACTTGAATCAATGAGCGAAGTTCGTCACCCTGTATATGTTATCAGTCATGTCATGAATATTCGAGCTGGCGTATCAACTCTCACCGTCGTGAAGGAAAACGGTTACAGTTATATAGAATAAAATATGAAACAGAATCAAACAGTTATAGGAGTCGACCCAGGAAAACAGGGGTTCTTTACTGTCATGAATAGCAAGGGAGTAACCCATTATCCGATGCCGAAAGTAGGGAAGGAACTTGACTTGCATGAACTGTCAGAATTGATTATAAAAGTATCAGAGGATTGCGACCCGAATAACACGGTTGTCGTGATAGAGGACGTTCATGCTTTGCCTCGTTCAGCAGCCGGAGCCACATTTACTTTTGGTGGAGTGTGCTTCGCTATACGAATGGGGTTCATCATGTGCGGTTTGCGTATTGTGTTGGTGACTCCTAAGAAGTGGCAGAAGGAAATGTACGAGGGAATTAAGGCGAACCCCGACAAGAAAGTGATGTCGGTGCTTGCCGCCAAACGGCTGTTCCCCCGACAGGACTTGCGCAGGACACCTAACTGCACGAAGCCTGATGATAACTTGACAGATAGTCTTCTGATAGCTGAATATGGAAGGAGGCATTACTTATGAGATTTGTAGTAATATGTCCGGATGGGTGTGAGAATCAGAAAATGCTCGCACCCTATCGTATGAAGTACGACAAGGAATTAAAGAAGATGATTCCTGAGTTTATAGGCACACCCCCTAAATGTCCCGTATGCGGTCAAACAATGGTTTTTGTGGAAGAAGACTCTAAGATACCAGTATTTTCCGTTGGGGTGTTTAAGGGACAGCCTGACGACAAAAAGAAGGAGATACTTCGCCAACGGTTTGATAAGGATTTGAAGCGAGGTGCTGCCGACGAGAAAGAACAACGTAAAAAGAACGCAATTGAAAAAATGATAGGTTATGGAAAATAATGCTGCTAAGAAAGAATTCATGGACGCTTGTAAAGGGTTGGTCATGAACTGTGAATGTAACATCTTAGTTCTTGAGGTGATGGGTGAATATAGAGCTTATTTAGCTCGGGAAGTACGGTTGAAGACTCGTGAGTGTCGCTACAATGAAGTTCGGGACGCACAGGACATCACAACAATCCTCGCCAATGTGGGGCACAACTTCGCACAGGGGATGACAGAACAACGGCTTATGGAGAGATGTCAGTCAATTCATAAAGAGGATTTCAAGTTTGGAACGGACAATTATCTTTGGTTGACCAAAGTGACTTTGAATAAAGGTTAGGAGAGATTCAATTAGATTACTAAATTTGTACCACAAAGAGAGTATAAACCAAGAACAATAACGAAAAATCAGAAGAAACAATGGGTACAGAAGTAATCAATCCTGCGTTGGAGGCAGGAAAGGGAATTGGAGATTTAGGGATGATGGCGGTTACTGCCGGATTCTTTTTGGTGCTGTCAGCACTGATGTGGGTTACGTTTTTCCGGTGGTTCATGAAAGTCATCAATGATACGATGAGCGCACAGAGGGAAACGTTCAAGGAACTGTTAGCTGAAACACGGAACCAAAACATTCAGCTCAGTAACATATCCGAGGGACTTGTCCCGGAGACCCAGATGCGTATCAAGACCGTCACGAACATGGCGTTTGACTTGGCTGTTGAAAGGGTATGCCGTATTATTAAGAGGGTTCGTGAGGAGAATCATATCTCGGATAAGGAAGCCACAGCGAAAAAGATTAGACAGCTCCTAACCAATCTTCATGAAGACCGAAACTCAAAGTTTGACTGCTTTACATTCAGAGGAAAGAAATTATCATCCTATACCAATTCGAAATGGGTTGAACAGGTGGCAAAGGTAGTCGAGTCGGAAATATATAATGACAAGGGGGTGAACAACCAGCGTGCCTTCACCAACGTCGAAGCAGCGTATGCTAAAATCCGACTCGAACTTTACCACAATATGATGGAAGAATAAAAGGCGAAAGTCATCGAATTAACGTTAAAAGGCTGGGGAGATAGAAATATTTCTTCAGCCTTTTGAAGATTTTCGGGGAAAAGTCTTTGGAATCTCATGAGAATCCATTACCTTTGTAGTGTCATTAAAAATCAAAGGTCATGAAAAAGTTCAATATTCAGTACAACGGAGGCGATACAATAACAGTTGAAACAACATCAGCAAGAGAGGCTGCTCGTATCGCAAGAAGACAAGGTAAAGAATTGATGAAACACAACAATCATTCTTCTATGTATTGGGTATGGGACGAGGAAGAAGAAAATCTTCTGTATAGTGTACACACGTTCAAAAGTGGTAATAAGACTATCAGCAAGATTGAAAACTGTCAAAAGAATCAAGAAACTAAATAATTTCGTTATGGCAAAGATGAAACAAGAAAAGATTAACAGCCTGAGAGAGGAACTTATCGCTCTGAATAAGGCTTATCGCGAGGGCAATCCTCAAGTGTCAGATATTGAGTATGACCACATGGTCGAAACTCTCAGGGAGAACAGTCCAGAGGATGAGTTCTTCAAGAAAGGTATCGTAGAGGAAGCGACTGACCGTATGGAAGAGCTCCCTGTTCCTATGTATAGTCTTGAGAAGATAAAGACGGTAAAGGATTTCCGCAAGTGGCTTCAAAAGATGGTCAATGCAGGCTGCAAGGAAATCGTCGCCACACCTAAATTTGACGGCATAAGTCTTGTCGTAGATGAGGATGAAAAGAAAGCCTGGACACGTGGCGATGGTATTGAGGGGCAGGCAAGCGATAAACACTTCGAGAAGATGTTCAATGGTGAACAGCAGGAGCCGGAACCACAGTTGATACACACGTGGGGAGAGGCTATCATGAAGAAGAAAACGTTCGCTCACCTCAAGGACAGCCAAGCCGACTTCACCTATAAGAATGCACGCAATATGGTTGCCGGACTGTTCAATTCGGCTGATGGTTGGAAGAACCGCTTTATGACCAATGTGGACTTCGTAAGATACGGCTCGGATATGGAAGAGGACAAATCAACGATGTTGAATAAGCTGAAGAGCCTGTACCACAACGTCACCCCATTCGTTGGGTTCTATATAGAGGAAATCCTCGAACTTGATGATGAGGAAATGAATATGTTGCTTGACGAGGAACTTCATGACAGGTTTGACGCTGAATACAAGATTGATGGCGTGGTCATTGAGGTTGACGAATACGAGGTTCGGGAACAGTTAGGAAGACTTCCTAATGGTAATCCAGCCTATGCGATTGCGTTCAAGAAAGACGAATGGTGCGATGTGTACCAGACAAAGGTCATCAGCATTGAAAAGGGGGTTGGGAAGACAGGTGTTTTGAACCCTGTAATCATCATCGACCCTGTTGAGATAAACGGAGCAACCGTATCACGAGCCACAGCGTATAATGCTGCCTACCTGATTGACCAACATATCTGTGAAGGAGCGTTCATTGAAGTTACCCGTGGCGGAGACGTTATCCCTAAACACTTGAAGACAATTGAATACGATGAGAATGCGTACATTGAAATGATGGACGACCTTGTTATCTGCCCGTCTTGCGGTGAACCGCTTAAATGGAACGAAACGCACGTCGACCTTGTTTGCTCAAATGAGTCGTGCAGGGAAAGAGTAATCTCTGGTATGGTGTATTTCTTCCGCACGATGGGTTGCGAACAATTTGAAGAGCCTACGATACGTCGTTTGTATGGGCACGGCTATAAGACAATAGATACAATTCTTGAGTCTCACGTATCAGAGTTTCAGAACCTGTTAGGGAAGTCAAAAGGAAAGACAGTTTTCAGCCAGATTGAAAAAGTTCTTGTTGGTGTACCGCTCGCTCGTTACCTAACTGCCATTAACGTGTTTGATGGAAAGATAGCCGAAGCAACCTGTCAAAAGATTTTGGATGGGCTGAACGGTGAAATGGTTGAGAGGTTGCGTGACCCAAACAGTTATGCGCTCACAGCGGAGTCTGCGGTCGCTCTAAAGCACGAATGTGAACTCATTCCGGGAATAGGTGACGTGCTGGCTTTGACGTTCGTAAAGGGTCTAAAAACGTATCTGTCGAGGGGAAAGGACAAAAGAATCGTTATTACTTATGTTCAGTCCCCGAAAGTTGAAACTCCTGAAGGGGTTGAACAAATGCACGTTTGCATGACAGGGTTCCGGAATAAGGAACTCGAAAAGGCTCTTCAAGCTCAGGGGCACGTGGTGTTGAACGGTGTTACAAAAGAATGCACAGTTCTTGTCGTAGCCGATATCAACTCGACTTCCTCTAAGATGAAGACCGCTAAACAAAGAGGACTTCGTATTGTAACAAGAGAAGATTTCGAGAATGAGATATTATTACAGGGATAAAGAATATTGGTATGTAGGATTCAGATACGATGCCACTCTGGTGAAGGAAGTGAAAGCCTTTGCCGGAGCTGGCTATAACCCACAGAATAAAGAGTGGTACATACCGTTTTCACTTGTCACGGTTGCTCCGTTGAAGAAGTGGCTGGAAGCGAACGGATTTAAAGAGGGAATGAACTACGTTCCCTCTCCGAACGTTATAGCCTACCAAGAGCCTCCGGAAGTGATAACCCCAGAGGAAGTGGCTCAAGCCTGTAAGGAGATTGGGCTGAAACGTGTGCCTCGCTCCTACCAGTGTGAGGGGGTTGCATACATGATTAATCATGGGAACTGTATCAATGGGGATGACTGTGGGTTGGGGAAAACGGCTCAAACGATTATCATCATTGAATTGATGGATGCGTTTCCGGCTTTAATCATTACGCCAGCCTCTGTGAAGTACAATTGGAAGAAGGAATGGGGAAAGTGGAATCCTGACCGAAAGATAGGTGTGATTGAGCGGAAACGAAAGTTTGACCCCGAAGTGTGGAACAACGATGTCGTCATCATCAATTATGATGTGCTCGGGGAACGTAACATGGACAAGCCAACAGCGAAGTTCAAGGAACTGTTAAGGAAGTATTGGGCGTCCTGTGCTATGGATGAGATACACTTCCTGAAGAGTGAAAAGGCTCTTCGCACAAAGATGGCAAAGAAGATTGCCAAACGAATTCAGCACGTGTGGGGACTGACAGGTACGCTGACACAGAATAAGCCATCTGACTTGATTCAGCCGTTCAAGATAATTAGACGGTTCGAGGATATATTCGGAGCTGACCTCGACTTTAAGTACAGGTATTGCAATGCGAAGCAGACGGCATACGGCTTCGACTTCAGTGGGTTCAGTAATCTTGAGGAACTCCATGAACTGTTGCGGATGGGAGGCTATATTAGACGAAATAAGCGAGACGTCCTCACTGAGCTTCCACCGTTGGTTGAGCAAACAGTTGATGTTCCTATAACCAACGCAAAAGAGTACAGGCGAGCCGAGTCTGACCTGATAGCCTATCTTGAGAAAATAGACTTGGAGAAAGCAAACAGTGCGGTGAACGCTCCACACCTTGTAATGATTAACACGCTCAAGACGCTGTCAATCAAAGGGAAGTTGGCGTTCGTACAATCGTATATCAAGGATTGGTTAGAGGCGAATGAAGAGGAATCACTTGTCGTGTTTGGTGTACATCGTGAACCGCTTCAGGAGCTGGCGAAGTTCTTTAAAGCACCTGTAATACAGGGTGGAGTTTCATCAGAGAAGAAGCAACAAATCGTGAATGAGTTTTCTGAGAAGAAACATCGCTTGCTCTTCGCTAACATTCAGTCGGCTGGTACAGGTACGGACGGTCTTCAGGAGAATTGTAGTAATCTCTTCTATATTGAGTTGCCTGACAAATCAACGGACTTGGAACAAACGAACAGCCGTCTTGAGCGAATGGGTCAAAAGAATAGCATAAATATTACTTACCTATTATCCCCCGAAACGATAGACGTTGAAATGAGAGAAACCGTAAAGGATAAGAGCCTGATAACAGGTGTGGTGAACAGGGGGTTGAACGAGAATGAACTGTTGGCAAGAAAATTCCTTCAAAAACATTCGAAATGACGAACCTGAGCAGGAGCGAGACCGTTATGTATGTAAATCAAAAATTTAGTGATAAAAATGGACAAAATTCAATTCAAAGTTAAGTTCTTTGGCACAAAGGAACGTAAAGGTCAAATCAAGCAGCAAGCCACTGTCGTAATGGCTGAGAGTGAAGCAAAAGTAGAGGACGCTCTTCGGTTACAAGGTTGGGCGACCATTCACGGTCTAAAGATACGAAAGGCTCAGTAGAATTATGGTTCCAAAAGAGCGGATAAATATACAGATATTCACCGACGGGAGCTGTAATGTTAAAGGAGCATTAAAGCCAGGAGGATTTGGTGTGTACTGCCTAACAGGTGGTAAGGAAATCCATTTGCGCAGAGGCTTTTGGAACACGACAACATCACGAATGGAGATGAAAGCCTTATTGGCAGCAGTTCAGATGATAGACCCCGATGTATGGACAAAGGTTCATATCGTGTCTGACAGTCAATTCGTAGTCAATTCATTCAAGGATGGCTCCATTTCAAAATGGCGAATGTGCGGTTGGGTTGGCGTGAAGAACGCTGAACTGTGGAAAGAAATTGTACGGGAGATTGACAGCCGTCGAAAGATGTTGTTTGGTATATCATGGATAAATGGGCACGGGAAAGACTTGAATGACCCATTGGTGTTTGGTAATGCTTGTGCGGATGCGTTGGCAAATTACAAGACCCAGGATAAGTTCGTTCAGGATAAGCCTCTTGAGGGGTTCAGCTGGTTCCACCATGAGGGTTCTGATGTTGTGTTTATTGAGAAGACTGAAAGGTATGAAGAATTGAATAAGATGGGAGACATCCTTCTCTTAGGAGACTGTTACTATGCGACCGAAGAAGAACTGTTCGACAGACTGAACGGAACGGCTCTGTTTGACGCTTATTACAGCGGGAAGTTGGATGTTGAACTACAAATAGAAACGATTTAGTATGGCGAAATTGGACGAATATAAACAGGCGATAGTCGACGAATATAAATCAACGAATAGGAACATATTCGTGAGTGCGACTGCGGGAAGTGGGAAGACATTTACCCTGTGCAAGTTAGCGGAGATGACTCCTCCTATAAAGAGTTCAATCTTCTTGGCTTTCAATAAGTCAATAGCCGAGGAACTTGGACAGAGGCTTCCAAGAACTGTAAAGGCTCAGACACTTCATTCCTGTGCGCTGTCGTCCCTGTGCAAAGCATTCAGCCTGAATTTCAGCCTGAGTGATTCAAAGAATTTCAATCTGGCGAAAGAGAAGATGAAATTCAAAGGGGTTCACCCGAAGCGCATTCCCGGAATAATAATGAAAGTATGCAGGCTCTACGACCTCATGAGATTTAACCTCGTACCAGACGATATAGAGGCAATAATAGCATTGGGGGAGAGGTACGGTGAGGACGCTGACGAAGAGCTTGCTAAGAGAGCAATAGAGCTCCGTATGCTTAACAAAAGGATTGCCGATAATTACTTCCTAAAAGGTGGGGGAGGGAAACTTCCTATGGACTTCACTGATATGTTATATTATGCGACTCAATACGTTCATAAAGAAGATTTCAAACAGTACAATGTCGTTATGCTTGATGAGTGTCAGGATATCAGCCCATTACAGTTTGAAGTCGTGAAGATGTGCAAGACACCCAGAGGTCGCCTGATAGCTGTTGGGGACGAGAAACAATCAATCTACTCATTCATGGGAAGTAATCTTGACTCATTACAGGCTATCAAGAATGCACCGAACACGGTTACTCTTCCTCTATCAATGACGTACAGGTGTGCAAGAGACATCGTAGATGAAGCCTGTAAAGTGTTCCCCGATGGTATTGTAGCTGCTCCGGGAGCTGAGAAGGGATTTGTTGGCGAGGGAGCGTTCACTGATGCGGAAGAGGGCGACTTCATTCTGTGTCGGAATAATGCACCGTTGGTTGAGGCTTTCATTACGCTACTTCGAAAGGGGAAGAAGTGTACAATTCTTGGAAAGGAGTTTGGCGACGAACTTGTATCCCTAATTGATAGCGTTGATGATGTATGGGGACTTGAACAGGTTCTCACCAATATGCAAACGAAATTAGCGAATAAAGGGATAAAGAACCCGATGAAGTGTGAAGCGTATGACAAGCTGGATGAAAAGGTAAACGTCTTGCTCAGTTTATACGAATATTTTGGTGACTTGGAAACAGTACGTTCACGGATATACGATATCTTCGTAGAGAACGCCAATAGAGGGATTACATTAAGCACAATCCACAAGAGTAAAGGGTTGGAAGCTGATAAGATATTCTTCTTGAAGCCGGAGCTCTTACCGAGTAAATATGCAACCACTGATTTGGCGTTATACGCTGAGAAGTGTTTGCAATTTGTTGCCGTAACACGTGCGAGAAAAAGTTTAATATATTGTTAAATAATTTGATTATGGAAGAAGCTAAGAAACAGACTCCAGTCGATTTGTATCTGATGGTTCCACATTCGACATTTGAAGGAGGGAAAGAGACGACTAAGATTTGTCTTTTGAGTTGCAAGAAGATTAAGGCTTTCGCAGGAGTTGTTCCTACGAAAGAAATTCTTGAAACTCATTTCCAGGCGGAACGGGTAAAGATACAGATTGCGAAGGAACAATCCGGAAAGGAGAACACGTATGTTCCCCAACCTTTGTGTCTTGAAGTAAAAAGTAGTATATTTGCGTCTATTGTTGAGGAGGCTCGCGCAAAAGACAGCAAATTGGGGAACCCGTCCGTGCTGGCTTTAACGCTTGGTAATTCTATGCCTTGCTGCTTGATAACAGTGAGTAAAGAAGAGCCGGAGAAGGCAGCTCCGAAACCGAAACAAGTTCGTAAAAGGAAAACCAAGAAAATTGAAGAGAAACATGATTGAAAAGGACAGTCGACCAGTGGTTGGAGAGTACGTGTTTTTGAGCAAATACTCCCAGACCCACAACGGAAAAAAGGAAGGATGGCAAGATGCCGTGAACAGAGTAATGGACATGCACTTGAAACGTTATTCAGAGCGAATTAAGCCTGAGGACGAAAAAGAGTTCAGTTCGTTATTCGCACGAGCATACAGCCTGTATGGAGAGCAACGTGTATTGGGAGCGCAACGTGCTCTTCAATATGGTGGTGAATTGATGTTAGAGAAGCACGCTCGCTTCTACAACTGTTCCTCTACCTATGTGGATAGAGTACAGGTATTTGAGGAGATTATGTATCTACTCTTATGCGGAGCTGGCACAGGGTACAGCGTTCAGCACATTCACACCGAACAACTCCCTATTCCCAAAGGATTTGATAATACGAAACAGAGTGAAAAGTTCTTAATCCCTGACACAATCGAAGGATGGGCAGAGGCAGTAGGAAAGCTGATGACCGCTTACTACTATGGTGGTGCGGACATTGAGTTCGACTATTCAGCTATCCGCCCGAAAGGAGCATATATCCGTGGGGGATTCAAGGCTCCTGGACCAGACCCATTGCGTCAAGCGATTGAAAAGGTTCATCACATTGTGAACCGTATCAAGGGACGCAAGTTGAGACCTTTCGAACTTCATTACATCATTTGTATTTGCGCAAATAGCGTCGTTACAGGGGGAGTTCGTCGTTCAGCGATGATAAGTATCTTTGACGTTGACGATGCGGAAATGGCGTCGTGCAAAACCGGAAACTGGATATCAACGATGCCTGAGCTGTGCCGGAGTAATAATTCAGCAGCAATCCTACCTGATACTTCGAAGGAGGCTTTCGACGCTATCTATGAAAATACAAAGATGTATGGCGAGCCAGGATTTGTATTCATTGACTCTCCGTGGTTTGTTTATAACCCGTGTGGGGAAGTAGGAATGTATCCCCGTGTTCAGGATGAAAACGGTGAGTGGCACTCAGGTTGGGGATTCTGTAATCTTGCGGAAATTAACGGTGGTAAGGTAAAGACCGAGCAGGACTTCTATGATGCCTGTGAAGCAGCCTCTGTTATCTGTACACTTCAGGCTGGTTATACAAACTTCCGTGTGCTTGAGAAATGGTCTCAAAAGATAGCTGAAAGAGACGCTCTTATCGGGATTGGTATTACAGGTCTTTGCGAGAACCCTGACATTCTGTTCAATGCTGATATTCAGAAACGAGGAGCGGAAATCGTCAAGGAAACAAATCAGAAAGTAGCACGGATGATAGGTATCAATCCGGCAGCACGCTGTACAGTTGTCAAGCCGTCTGGAAACAGTTCACAACTCCTCGGAACCCTGTCAGGAATCACTCCTGGGCACTCACGCCATTATATTCGCCATATTCAGGCTGCGGATACTGAACAGGCTGTTCAAGAATGGATGAGGGTGAATCCGGATATGGTTGAGGCAAGTGTATGGGCACCAGACCGTGAAAAGGTTATCGCCTTCCCTGTTACGCTTCCGGAAGGAGCGTTGCTGAAACAGAACCTGACAGCGATTGACTTCCTGAAGTTTGTTCTCCTAACCAAACGAAACTGGATTGAGTTTGGCACGAACTTTGACCACCCATCTACAAAAGAGAATCCCCGATTAAGAATGAACGTTTCGAATACCTGTACAGTAAGACCAGAAGAGTGGGATGAGGTACGGGAATTCCTGTGGGAGCATAGAAGTGAGTTCGGGGGAATCAGTCTGTTATCATCATTTGGCGATTTGGACTATCCTCAAGCACCGTACACCGAAGTTCTTGATGAAACGGAATTGGCGAAACGCTATGGCGCAGGAGCTATCCTGTCAAGTGGCTTAATCGTAGATGCTCAGGACGTGTTCAAAGACGTGTGGGAAGCCTGTAACGCAGCCACAGGGTTGGCTCCGAACCTGTTAGACATTACGGATAAAGAGATATCTGACTTCGTGGTGAAGAACATTAAGGATGGTCGTTTCCTTGTGGATATTGACGGTGTATGCTTCTCAGACGTGAACTGTGTCATTGACTATCTGAAACGACGAGTTGAGCGTCGAAAAGATTGGGTTAGACGGTTCAATTCATTTGCCGATAAGTATATGGGCGGAGACCGTGTGAAGACTTCCTATTGCTTGAAACACGTGAACGCATATCACAAATGGCAGTTGATTTGTCGAATGAAGCCTGTATCTTACGACAATATTGAGTGGGAAGAACCGCTTAAACAGGCAGGAAGTGAAATTGCAACAGCCTGTGCAGGTGGAGCTTGCGAACTCCCTGCCCGTCCCGAAAAGAAATAATTTTGAAATAACGTCCGACTTTCGGATACTGATTCGGGAGCCGGACGTTTTAAAGTAAAAACGATTAAGTATTATAAAGATGAACGTGAGAATTTTATTCAAGAAAGATGCCCAGGAGGCACTGTTTCAAGGGATAGACGAATTGGCTGATGCCGTGTCTTCCACTCTCGGACCGAAAGGTCATTCAGTAATCATTGATAAAGGCTACGGAGTTCCCCACATCACCAAGGACGGTGTAACGGTGGCTCGTGCCTATGATACGGACGACACCATGAAACGCATGGGCGCAACGCTTGTAAAGACGGTTGCGGCAAAGACCTGTGATGAGGCTGGTGACGGTACAACCACAGCAACAATCCTCACTCGTGCGCTGATTAAACACGGTATGGAAGTCCTGCCGAATGTTAAGAACCCCCAACGGTTCAAACAGGGTATGGAAGCAGCCAAGTCTGAAGCCGTGAAATTCATGCAGGTGATGGCGAAGGAAATCGGTGAAGAAGATTTTGACCGTGTTCGTCAGATTGCTACTATCAGTTCAAATGGTGATGAAGAGGTAGGCTGTATCATTACAGAGGCAATCGGTAAAGTCGGAAACGATGGTGTGATTACCGTCGAAGAAAGCAGTAAGGGGAACGAAACGACGGTTGAGGTTACAACCGGATTCCAGTGGGAGAAAGGGTTGGTGAACCCGTACTTCGTAACAGACCCCGAAAGAATCGAAGCCGTTCTGGATAAGCCGTATATTCTCATCTTCGGTCAGAACATCAATTATCCCCAGGAAATCCTTCCTATTATTCAAACAGTTTATTCAGCGAAACGCAGCGTGCTGATAGTCGCTCCTAATGCGTCTAATGACGTCATCAAGTTCCTCGTAACAAACATTCAGCAACAGAATGGTTTGAAAGCCTGTTTCGTGAAAGCTCCCGGATACGGTCAGATTCAGAAAGACCTTATCGAAGACCTTGCTGTTAAGGTAGGTGCAAAGGCTGTGGGGGATGAGTTTGGACGTTCTGTTGATAAGTTAGGCACAGACTGGTTAGGAGAGTGCGACCGTGTGGTCGTTTCAACTAATCGTACAGTCCTCGTTGGGGGAGTAGGTACGCCAGAGGACATAAATGTCCGAGTAGAGTCAATCAAACATCTATTAGAGGACACTTCGAACGCTTATGACATTGAAAAGTATCGTGAGCGAATTTCAAAGCTAACAGGTGGTGCTGCTGTCGTATATGTAGGTGCGGACAGCGAAGTAGAGATGAAGGAACGGAAAGACCGTGTGGACGACGCTATTGCCGCAACACGGGCAGCGTTGGAAGAGGGATATGTTCCTGGCGGTGGTACTGTACAGCTACGAGCAGCCGAACATCTGAGAACTGATGAGGCGGTTGAGAACGAGCACCCTGACTTCCTAATTGGCTGGAATGTCGTAATGGAAGCATTGCTGGCTCCGTTCTATCAACTTTGTGAAAATGCTGGTGTAAATGCCGTCAAAATGGAAGTTGAACTTCTTAACCAATCAACCGCTTGGTGGATGGGTTATAATCCTGTATCTGAGAAAATTGAAGATATGTTTGAAGCTGGTATCATTGACCCAGCCAAAGTATCACGTGTGTCTCTTGAAAATTCAGTGTCGGTTGCTATTCAGTTCCTGAATACTTCCTGCGCTATGTCCGCAAACGATGAACCAAATAATAAATAAATGCTATGAGTCAGAAGCAAATCCGAAGAGGGGATATTGTCCGCATCCGCCATAATAACAGCGGTCATCAATTTAAAGAGAACACGTTGGGAGTCGTTCTCGAGGTTTACCCTAAAAGAGTAGAATATCCCGACAGGTTCAAAGTGGCAACCCGCACGGAGTGGTGGTACGTTGATATAAAAGACATCACGTTATTCTCCCGTAACAAGAACGAGGATGACGATTATTAATCATAAATAAGAGACGATTATGTTTTTTGAAGTAAGAACAAAACGGTTGACCGTCACCGAACGCAATGCGTATAAGACCGTCAAGGAATTGTGGCTGTTTGAGGTTGAAACTTATACCGAAGCCGAAGCCAGAGTGACTGAGTTCATGAACAAACAATTCAAGGGAGAGGACTTCTCAATTCCTAAGATTCAACCGTCAAAGATACAGCGTGTTGAAAAGACAGAAGGATGTGACCCTGAAGACCCGTTCTACAAAGTTAAGATTGAACTCTTGAGCGAGAATGACAAGGGTAAAGTCGTGAAAGACCCGTTCTTCATTTTGGTTCGTGCTGAAAGTCCTGAAGCAGCGATTACCGTTGCGGATGAGGTGGGTGATGAGGAGTCTCCGAGTCATGAAGTTGTTAAGACCGAAAAGACAAAGTTTACTGGCGTGGTTGTAATGGAGAAGAAGCCGAAAACGGCTGTCGCCAAGAAACCTGCTGAGGCAGCTCCTAAGAAGGAAGCCGATAAACCAAAGGAAGAAGCGAAAGCTCCAGCCAAAGGAAAGAAGAAGTAACAGTAAGTTAAACAGGAGTGGCTGGCGTAAAGAACCAGCCACTTTCATATACAGGAATCATGGCAGAAAAGAAGAAACCCGTTCCGAAGCGACTTATCACAGAACAGGACATAGAGCGTATCATGAGGACGGCTCCTGATTACATCAACGAGTCGACTGATGAAGTGAAAGACCTGTACGTTGCTGCCGAGTGGGCAAAGGAAGAGCGAGACCTTTCTCCTAAACGATATTTCGACCTCGTTCTTAACGAGGGTACAGATGAGGAGAAGATAATCAATATAGACTTCCAACAGACGGTGAATGTGGGGGCAGTAGTGAAGACACACGGTGGTGACATTACGGCTGTGCGTTCAGCTAATGCAAAGCGTCTTCAGTATCTTCAATTAGACCGTGCCTACAATCGTGCTGTCCTGGAGCTGAATAAGGCTATGGGAGTTCGTTCCCGGAAGCCTCGCAACATTGTAGATTACACAGGAACCATCATGGAGCTGTTCGGGAAGTTTTACACCGTAACAGACGTCTCGAAAGTGATGGCGAAGGAATACAAGATTAAGGTTCCTGAGGACGAACTGAAGAAGTTCTACGTTGAGAACCGAGACTTGATTACCCGTCGTCGAGCCGAGTACGTGTTACAGAACAAAGACTTTAGAATAGCAACCGAAACAGGTCGTTTGGAAGTGCTGAACCAAATGCTCGTAGAAGTTGAGATAAAGAATAGAGCAGCAGGGGGAAGCAACGTCGATTACTGCAATCTTATACTCCGTATCATTGAACAGGCTCGAAAAGAGGTCAAGGGGAACGAAATAAAGATGACCGTTGATGGTCGTATTGACATCAACGCTACTCTTCACGCTGAGACGAACATCATGTCAGTGATGAAACAGATGTCAATCAATGCGTTGGTAGTTGGCTTGACGGCTGCGAAAGCGGGACTGAACCCGACTGTATTGATAGCCCAGTTGGCTTCAAGTTGGTATTCGAAATTCAATGGATTTAACGGTAACTTGATGGACGGTGAACAGGTCCAGCTCCCGTCAGCACTTATCAAGCAGTACGACTGGGATAAGATAGAGCGAGCCTCTAAACAGTTCGTGACCGAGTTCACTCCTATCACGGAAATCTTAGATGAGGAGGACGATAAGGCTCAGGAACAGGCAGAGGGCAACCGTACATCAATGCTGATGAGGCTTAAATCGATGAAGGCAGCAAAGGCACAGGAAGACGCCAAGGCGAACGCTTTCACTCCTGATGATACAAGTGTTGAGGAACTCAAGGATAATGGCGTTATACTCGCACCAGAGCCTGTGGAAGAGGATGAACCAAAAGGGGAGTTCGAAATTGACTATAACCTTAACAAGCATTACAAGCAAAAGAAAGGTATGAGAGTCAAGGGAGCCATAGGTGAGTCTATTGCTCGTCATAAGGCTCAAAAAGAAGAGGGTGAGGTAAATATAAACAAAGCTGAGGCAGAAGCCGCAGCGAGACGCGAAAGACGGAAAGCACGTCGCGAGGCAAAGAAGAAAGGTAACAATCCCGACAAGGAATAAATAATTTCGTTGAACAATTTAATTCAAAGATTATGCAAAAAGATTTCATGACAATCACCCCAGACTCTGGGGGGGGGTCACAGGAAGTGACCGTTGCGGTTCCCGCAAACACTGGTAATGCTCGTTCCTCTACGATAACCATTCAGGGGGGGGGTATCACTCGAACCATTAATGTAGCTCAAAGCGCAGGAAGAAGAAGTGTGACTGAGTTGCAATATAATTTTGACAGCTTCGCTGGGACAAGTAAAGGGTGGATAACTCCTTCTGGGGCTATTGAGGCAAATTTCGCAAACCAATTCGTCACACCAGAATTTCGTTTGCGAAAAGCTGTTTATGAAGGAGATACTCTGATATCAGAAGATTTCAGCAAAGATGGAAATACACGGGTGACAGTTACTCCTACAAATACTTCGTATTATGATGTTACTAATACCAGCCAGTATGGGACTCGGGTTCAGTTTGTAAAGAAATCTGGAGCACCGTCTTCAGTTTCTTGTTATTACGATATAAAGGTTGAATATATGGGAGCAGGTGGTTCCGCAACTGGAACTTTTCATTTGTATAATTAAAAAGAAAGGGGAGCTGATGAGGCTCCCCTGTTTTGTAGGCTGTAAGCGGTTACTCTCCCTCGGGAGTAACATTGTAGGAACGATTCATCCACGCTTCCTTTTCCATGCTTTCAATCATGTCTTCGAGGAAGTTCAGGGTGGCGAGGTCGTTTTGAGGGATTTGTTTGTGAATGTCACGAATAGAACGTATCATCTTATCCCAGTCGTCACGAATGATTTTCCACATATCAATCGCCTGAGGAACTCTTTCATCCATCTTAAACTCCTGAATGTGGTTGTTCTGTAACATAGCTTCCATAGAACCCAGCGGACGTTTACCGAGCGCACGGATACGTTCAGCAACATCATCAACACGTTCAATTTCAGCTTCATAAAGTTTCAGCATCCCTTCATGATAGGAACCAAATGAGTCTCCTACGACGTTCCAGTGAAACTGCCATGTCTTCAGCAACAGCGTGAAGTGGTCGGCAAGCAAACCATTAAGCAAGAGAGCACTACGTTCGAGCTCTTCTGCGGTTAAACCAGTCTTAATCATTGTCTTTAATATTAAAGAGTTTATAAACAGTTATATAACGACTACAAAGGTAGTCAGAATATTTATCATTCGAAAACGAGGATGACCGCCGGAAACGTATTATATATGTCGCGACGATATTTATTAATCATTAAAAATTAAGGAATCATGAAGAAAGATTTTCTTACCATTACCCCTGACAGTGGGGGGGGGGGTACAACTAACATAACAGTTGCAGCCGACCAAAATCAAGGGGACGCACGTTCAGCCCAAATCACCATTTCGGGGGGGGGGTATCGCAAGAACTGTTAGTGTCAGTCAATCCGGAGCGGTAATCACCTACGATTATACGTTCACCGTTTCCCCGATAAGTCTATCATTTGCCGCAACAGGCGAAACAAAATCCGTTCAGATTACTTCAACCAGACAGAAGTACATCAATGGCGCACCGTCTGGTTCTCCGGAAGCGGTTACTTATCAAAGAGCCAATTCAGGTGTGGGGATAGGAGGTTCCGGAGCCTCTATTTCATATTCAGCGAATACAGGCTCATCACCGAGAAGTGGAACTGTTACCTATACTCAGGACAGTTCAGGAAAACAAGCGGTGGTGAATGTATCTCAGGCAGCGAAAGCAATCAATTTGATTCGAGCCGACCAGACTGATGAAGAATACGATGAAGATGAGAACACGTATTCAGTATCAATGTATGCTGAGAAGCCTGTCGCATCTACTTTGACAATCAAGGCAAAAATCTATCTGCCGAGTGGAACCAAGAATCCAGACAATGTAACGTTTACGATTCCGCAAGGTTCAACGGATTCAGAAGTTTGGGATACAAGGGATGATAATACTTATACGATGGATGTCGTGATTGAAAGTGTTACACCTACGGAAGACAGTTCTTACTCCTACGTTATTGAGAATAATTAACAGGGGTAAATAAAATCTTGGGGAATCCCGGAAGAAATTCCGGGATTTTCTTTGGATATATCAAAAGAATGACTAACTTTGCTGCGTCAATCAAATTAAAGTAGTCATGAAAACTCTGAAAGAATTAAAACAAGCTGCCGAGAATAAAGGTTTACGTCACGAAGTAAACAAGTGGGACCCGACTATACACCGTTGGGAAACAGATAAAGAACCCAATCCGGACTTCATGAAGATTGAAATAGGAATTGAGTACCGTCCTAACATTTGGGCATGGTTTGAGGGATATGTTCAGAAAGATGTTTCTGACGATGATTTAACCCTGTTCTTCCGGGAGACGTATAACTGTGTATGCGGTCGACAAAACAAATCCTTCAGAAGAGGTTGGAAAGTTGAGCGTCAATTATTTGGGGAGGCATGATTATGAGAACAACGACGTATGACATCAGTACAGGAAGAAAGGAAGATTTCTATACATTGTGGGCAACGACGATAATCGATTTACGTCCTCGCGATAGCGAGGGCAATATCCTTTCAAATTTTCGGGTAAATGCTGTTGGTGGAAATATGTATTACTTTGTGAGAATTCGTTTCGTACAGAACCTTGCAAAGACACGTAAAGATGCTATTGCAAAGGTACGGGAGATGGGACTTGATATTCCTGAGAGTCAGTTCAATGATGACCTGAAACATTATACGAAGCCGTCGTATGAAGCATTCGGCACACGGTTGAAGTTCAAAAATGATAAGTGGTACGCCAAAGCCACACCTGAATTCTTTGCCTGTTGGCGGGAAAACAAACAAGCCATGAAGGATAGCGGTTGGACGTGTTGGAAACATAACGACGACTGGTACATGGCTATCAAAGAAGTATAAACCAGAGGGAGCTCCAGCTCTCTCACTAAATAAGTTCGTATGAAAACAGAAATGAGAAAAAGAAACTTGTGGGAACGTATTAAGTTGGCGTTCCGTTATTTGTTCAGTAACGATGCTCTCCTACCTGTATATCAGGAAGGGTTCGAAGATGGTAAATCGACCGTCTATGACGATTACAGGGTGGTGAAAGAAGAGCTCGCACCTTTCATCAAACAAATGACCGACACCCGTTGGCATGGAGATAGAGGAATTGTGGTTCCCGGAATGTTACCACACGAACTGTATCAAGTCCCAGTCGTGATGGGTATGGATGTCTTAGGAGATTGCATACAGGTAGCTGACAGTCCCTATCCACAGCCTGAGCACGCTGTGCAGATACTGACATTCCGCCAAGAAACAATTCAGAATGCCCTTGTGGTTGATGCACGAATGGGTCGTGAAATTGAACGTTGGAAATACGAGGCGGCAAAGGGACTGGCTCAGTTCCTTGCTGATAACGGGTACAACAAGTGGCAGCAAATTGCAACGACTGAACCGTACAAGCAAAAACTCGTATTTTATATCAATGGAGTGAAACGCTGTTGATGGCGTTATATAATAGCGGTAAATCTGCCGTTGGATTGCATTAAATATTGCGAGAGTTGAGCCGGACTGGGAAGTTCGGCTCAATTTATTTTGAAGAATTCCCGAGGAAACTCTTTGATATCTCAAAAGGAACCAGTACATTTGTTCAGTCAAATCAATAAAGTCATAGAATATGGAACTAAAAGAACAATCCGTCCCTGCTGGTATTCTGTTAAAGATACGGAAATTACAGGCTCTTGCCGAAAGAGGTGTTGGTGGTGAAGCCACAAACGCAAAAATCCTATTGTCTGCTCTTTGCGAGAAATATGGTATAGAGGAGTCTAAACTTGACGAAGAAGAGAAACAATGGTACGAGTTCGAGATGAGAACATCAGTTCAGAAACTATTCCTTCAACTGTACGTGTCAGTCTATGGAACCACCGAACGATACCTGAAAGAAGTGCAGCTATGGAAGCGTGGTCGTAAGAAGATAGTGAAGTGCCTGTTCACCCGTGCTGAATATATTGAGTTCAGTCAGATGTGGGAATGGCATCGTAAGAACTACCTTGCTGAACGTAAACGCATGAGGGAACTGTTCCAGATAGCCTACTACGATAAATTCAAGATGTATGCTTCTGAGACCTGTGATGAGTATGAGGCTCAACGAAAGAAGAAAGACAACGACCTCACGTTCGAGGATATATTAGCGATTAACATGATGGCAGCAGCCTGTAAGAACAAATCCTTCTACAAACAAATTGGAGAGGCAAATGACGACGAAGACGATGAATAAGGAATATCCCCGAAATAAATCGGGGAATCCTTTGATATATCAATCTAAGTATGTATATTTACACCCGTTAAATCAAATATAAGAAATCATGAGACCTAAATTATCATCAAAAGAGAAGGACTTCTTTTTGGTTCAAAGAGCCTTATGTGGCGACCAGGAAGCCTATTCAGCAATCTTCAAGAAATACAGAATTATCTTGACTATTCAGATATCTGAAATCGTAAACGATACCGACCTTACAGCCGACATCGTAATGGAAACCTTTGAAAAGGCTTTTCAGCGGTTGAAGAACTTTCAGCCGGACTATCAGTTGAGTGCGTGGTTGGTACGTATCGGAAGGAACTGTGCGATAGATTACTGTCGTAAACGTAACAGGGTGAACATCGTTAGTATCGATGAGGGGTTCGACGACACCGAGGACGAGCGACCAACGTTACAGTTATTAGATGACAGCCGTACACCGGAAGAGTCAATGTCGTTCAAACAGCGTTTGGAGTTCGTTAGGACAGTGATGAATGAAATGCCTGACATATCAAGACGGGTGTTACAAATGAAGTTCTTTGACGACTTTTCCTACGAAGAAATAGCTGATGAATTGGACTTCACCGTACAGCAGGTCAAGAACGCTATGCACAAGGCAAGAAAGGATTTAATTGAGCTGGTTGCTCTACGTGCGTACGAAGATATTGAGAAACATTAAATCATGAAATATGGGTATAGATACATTGGTTGTGGTTGTGGTGATGTTATTGTCACCACAATCTGTTCAAGGAAAAGAACCACCTGTCAAGAACAGGTTTGAACAGGCTTTCAAGGAAGCCGACAGAAAGTTTGACAGATGTCAATGGGATTCAATCTTTAGAAAGGCTTCAGAAGAAGCAGCGAGGTCAGCTACTGAGAAGACAAAAGAACAGCTTGATAAGATTAGACATGAGAATGACAGAATACTTCAAATCTTTAATTAAGTCAGGAACTCTTGACAGCAGCAAGTCGTTTGCACTGTTGCTGTCTGTGATAATAGGAGCCATCATCGGTTTGGTGGTGTGCTTCTGTCTTATATGGGATGTCGTGACCAACGGTTACATCAAGACGAACCTGAATGAGCTGGGAGTCTTCCTACTTTGTGCGGGTGGCTTTATGGTTGGTGGCGGAATAAACAAGGTATTCGGAGAAAAGTATTATAAACCAGATTTAAAAGACAAAGAACATGAAAAAGAAGTTCAGAGCAAAAGTTAGTGGAGTGTTTGATATTGTACAGCTATCAGACGCCACGTTCAGCGAAGTATGCGAAAAGCTTAAGGAGAACAATTATCAGATAGACCAACAGTTCACGAGCCGTGATGAATGTTATATCGAAGCCTATGGCGATAACGGTATGCGTTGCGTCAATCGTGGAGACATGGTGTTCACTGACGAAGAAAGAGAGTTATTTATCATGAGTGAGAAACGATTCAATTCAACGTATGAAGAAGTGGAAGAAGATTCAAAAATCCCTAATCAAGAAGTGGAACAGTAAGCTCTGCGAATGGTTTGGGCATAAGTCTGTAACAGTCATGGAAGAACGTTGCCGAGGTGCGCAATTTAGTTTGAGCCGTAAAGGAGGAAAGAAGCGAAAGAGCGGTCATTGGGTGACTGGGACTTATCAGAAGTGTTCGAGATGTGGTAAGAAGTTGAGTAATTTTCAAAGATGTTGGTAGTATGTTAAAGATGAAGTTTTGGTTTGAAGGGAACCAATTGCAGCCTGACTGTAATATTCATGGCGGTTGTAAGATAGGCAGTTCAGCCTGTCATGCGTGCCCCAACTGTGTAAAGGTAAACAGCCGAGATAGAGAGGTTCTTTGCCTTGGGGATGGTACATCGTATAAGGAAGTGAAACTTGATGAACTAAAAGTCGGGGACACCTTTAAGACAGTGAAGAACGTGTACGGAACTCTCTATACAGTTAGGGAAATCAAGAATGGGAAAATATTAGTGGATAGCGATGTTTCGTCAATGTCAGTAATAAAGAACTTCGATACGGTGTTCTTGCTTCCTATAAGCGAATAACAGTAACAATCTGAATGAGGTGTCAGCACGTGTGGTAAAAGTTTCTTAGAACGACCGTATGACGCCTCATTTAAAAGATAGAAAGGAAAGTAGAATATGATTTACAAAGATTCAGCCGGAAAAGAAATTCATGAGGGCGATAGCCTGATGGATTTAACCCCAGGATTTGTTGGGGAAATCTCGGAAGTGTTTCTTGATGAGGACGAGGGTGAGTTGGCTGTCAATCAAGACGGCACGACCATATACCTGTACGAAATAGATACAGAGGTGAGCAGCCTGATTGTCAATGAAGAAACGATGAACATCGAACAGGAAGAAACAGGTGGTGAAGAGAAATGCGCTGTGGTGGATACTACCACAGGAGTTGAGCCTTGGAACCTGTACCGCTATCAGGGAACACGTGAGGAGTGCCTTGCGTATATTCAGGAACATTCGAATGAACCTAATCTGGGGATAATACCATGATACACTTCGCTCAGCATAACGATATCATCATCGGTGTGGACTTTGGTTACGGTAACGACATTGCGGTAAAGACCACAGCAAAGGTTCACGAGGATGGTAGGCTTGAAATACTCAAGTCAGAACGAATAGGAAGAACCCGTGATATCTCAAAAGAGAACAGGGAAAGAATGATTCAGGAACTTAAAGACTTTAAAATGAAAGAAGAATGAAAAGAAATCTGTTTGTTTCCTACGAAAATTTTCGTGGTAGAACCTTAACTCAATTAGTTAGGGGATACGAGGGTCGAACCAACCCTGTACAGTTGACGCGGTTTATGAATAAGGAACTGTCGCTGGAAGTAGATAGTATCATTGGTTGGAGTATTTACGAAGACGATGATGAAGTAGTTCTGAGTCCTGATGAGGCTATCGATTTACATGAATGTATCAAGGAGCTTGAAGAAGCCGATATCAGATACAATGTAAACGGACAATCAATTGAGAATGGTGCAATACGGCTGTCGTACAATATTTATCAGCAAAATATTCTGGTGAGTAAAGTATGGTTGAATAAGATAGAATCGAAGGAATTGGTTAATCTGATTCAAAAACATTTTGACAATCAATAAATAAGATTATGTGGAGTTTAATAATAATATTGCCGTTACTGATTCTGGTTGGATTTGGTTGGGCGATTTGGTACTGTAATCAAGAAGTGTGCCCATATTGTGGAAGCCGTCGAAATAAGTATATAGGAAGTGGAGGGCACTGCAAAAGCAAATACAGGTGTAACAACTGCCTGAAAGAATTCACCCACAGTCATGCATTTTACGATTAACAAATATAAAGATTATGGAAGCATTTAAAGAAAGAATGATTGCCGAGTATGTAGAACTCGACGAGAGAGTAAACAAGTTGGATGAGTTCATCCTCAAAAATCCTAAATTCATTGACCTCAACGCATTTCAACAGGAAATGATGAGGAAGCAATTCGAAGGGATGGTTCAGTACAAAGCAGCTCTCAAAGAAAGAATGAAGTTAGAGGGCATCACCCATGATGACGTGGTAAACTACAAACACCCGTATCAGAACCTGTCCTTCGGTGAAGCATTACAGGCTCTTGAGGCTGGCAAGTGTGTCAGAAGAGAAAGTTGGATTGGGGATAAGTTTGTGGTGAAGCAAATCGACAGCGACATCAATGCTGAGATAGTTCCTAAGATGCAGTCCCTACCTGATTCAGCCAAGGAGTTGATAGGGAAGACAGCCGACAAGGATATTCACTATCGAAATCAGTGCTTGCTGATTAAACAGTTCCCCAGCAGTTCAGTGGCTACAAACTACGTGCCTGACTGGAATGATATGTTCGCAAAGGATTGGATGGTATTATGATTTGGTTGCTTATTATATTGTGCATACTGCTGACAGCAGTGATAGTGCTGTCGGTGTGGGGATATACGTTGTTGAGCCAGCGGTTCAATTACGTGTTCAACAATCATGAGATATTATACTTGAAGATGTTGGAGACAGAAATCGTGACTGTCAGTATGTATCTCAAAATGCTTGAGACGGCTTATCATGAGGCTGTCAAGAATGAACAGTATGAAGTGGCTGGTGTGATTAATGATACGCTCAAGCACAATTCAAGAACGTTACGAGAGTTGAGGGAAGAGTGTGATGTGATACAGAGGAAGAGGCAGTCGCCTCGATAGATTCAATGAACGGTTGTCGATAATCGACTTCGGGTTCTGCACAAATGTCAGAGGGATGTGATGAGTCAGTGGTGATGGCTTGTTACATCCCTCTGGACGTCTCGTACAGGGACGTCCACATAATCAATGGTATAACTCTGAGCCTCAATATGGTTAGCTCCTAATAGAGTGTATAAGGATTAGGAATCAGGTTGGTGATGTTTTGTACCTACCAAAATAGAAAGTAGGGGTGATAATCACTAATGGGTTAGGCATACATATAATAGAGGTACAGGTATAGTGGAGTGGGGTATGGGCGTGGGGTGGGGATATGCAGAGTGTTACGGCTGGTTACAATGGTGGGGTTGGAGTGGGTGGTGGAGGTCTGGAGGTATTTCGAATCCGGACTGCAACACTCTCCGACGCAGCAAATTCCCCGGACTCAACCCGTGAAGCCTGTCGACGATGACTGTCCCTATACTGAACCCAGGAGTCTGTACGGCTGTCATTGAGAGGATATCGTATGCCTCACTATCCGTTATCACGAGACCGACGGCTCTGACGCTGTAACCGACTCGAAAACGTCCTTAAAAACTCTCCACCAAGACACGGATAAACCGTTGCATCTACTCCGGGAATTTTGGTACAGAAGTATAATGGTTGTCGACAGGGGATTGTCATCCCCTAACATGGTCACCCCACAGCGAGTTATGGGCGAAATGACTGTCCTCGAATGTTAAATCTTGAAGAAAATCTGAAGAAAGTTGGATAATTTCTTTGAAGACTCATCAGAATCCACTACCTTTGTGTCATCAAAGTAAATCAAATGTCAAACAAATTAAAATTAAGGATATGAAAACAGCTCAAGACTTTCACGAAAATTACAATCAGTTCGACGCTAACATCGAAAAGGAGATAATGAACCTCAACCGTATGCGTGAGGAAATGGCTATGTCAGGTGCAGTCGCTCAACAACTTATCATCGACCTCGAACCTGTCTTAGCAAAGTTACACCTGACAATTGGTGAGTTCACAATGAACCGTCCTGACAGAGAGAAAGCCTCTAATCGTGGTACACTGAATCTGACACTCCTGTCTGACGGGAAGTTCAAGTTCATCAAGTTCCGTGGTTATACTTCACGTGGCTCTGGTAAGAATGAAGACCGTCTGTTCGAAAAGGCTGACAAGATTTGTGAAAAGGTAATGGAGGCTCTTCAGAACCCCGAAAACGAACTTCGTTGTTCAGTCAATCAATACAGCCTCGAGACCCGTGACGATAAGGAAACAGGTCGTGTGCTTATGACGATTACTTATAACTTCTGATAAAATCGAAGAAATCCTCAAGAATATTCCTGATGTTTCATTGTTGATTCATCAGGAATGACTATATTTGTATCAGTCAAATCAATAACATCAATAAGTCATGAGAACAGTAAAAGACATTCAGAAAGAAGTTTTAGCAACGGCTCAAGTAACACTCGACGAGTTAAGAGCCTCTATCGAAAAGTTCTGGGAACAGGGTTGGAGCACATACCAAGAGGCTCTGAGCCTGTACAAGTCATCAGCATGGTACATTCACAATCATGAATTGAGAGTCAAGGACTACGAAAGTATCAAGCGTCTTTATACGATGATAGCTGAGGGCACGACTCCTAACTGCGTGGGTGAACTACCTGATGAGGCAAAGAAAGCCGACGCTCGTAAACGTCTCGAAGAAAATGAGGAAAGATACCCAAAGTCATTACAGACAGTTGAGAACACGGCTCTTCGTCGTCAGTATTACAGCCTGTGCGGGTACACTCATGAGGATGAGATAGTATGGGACAGAACCAAACCGACCTCCTATCGTAACCACCCGTCAATCAAAAAGAACGAGGAACTTCAAAAGTCAGGTATCCTGAACCTGTTCTTCTACTGCAAGACACGTGAGGAGTTCGAAACAAAGCGTGAGTCAGAGGTGAAGTTCATCATCGCTGCTGCCACAGCTAAACTCATGGGTCAGGTGGAAAAGAAACTCGCTCCTATAAAGGATGAGATACAGTCGTTCGACCTCATCTCTTTTCACGGTCAGCAGGGCAACTACGTGGGCGAGTGGGTAGTAATTACAGCCGGAAGCCGTTATCTCTTTAAAACGAGCTGTATCTTGGCTGGTGGCTACAATATACAATGCCTTCACGCTCGTTACATAGCTCATCTGAAACAGTTAAAGAAATAAATCTTGAGGATTCCCCGGAAAATTCCGGGGATTTTCTTTGATATGTCGATAGAACCCACTACATTTGCTCAGTCATTAAAACTAACAGTCATGAGAATTAAAAGAACAACCCCGAAAGTATCAAGAGAAAGAGCGATAGAAATCGCCTCTAATCACAACTGTGTATCAATGGAGATAGCTCGTAACTATACGGACAGCGAGTTGAAAGAAGTCCTGAGAGTTCTTAAACTGAAAGCAAATTTCTAATCGAAGGACGCAACTATGTTACAGAAAGGTTCATCAGAATACAAACAGGCTCAGTCAATAGCCAATGAGATTAAGAGTTTAGCGGATACAGACCGTTGGAATAACAACTCCTATTTCGACATCGCTTTCGAAAGCCTTGGAAAGTTCATCGCTCAGATACAGAAGATAGACGGCTTCGCTGCTAAGATAGCTGAGACAGTCGACAAGACGATGAATCCCTACGGGAAGAAAGTTGCGTTCATCAGCGAAAAGCAATCATGGATACTGGCTGTTGCAGCCGTTGAAAATAATATAACACTTTAAAAGACGAATAATCATGGAAAAAGTAATTTGGGCAGTCATGAACTTCTTCTGGGGACGCTTCGGAAGAAAGAATTTAGCAAAGAAATACAGGGTGTGGTGGCAGCGGTTCTGGATAGCCGTGTTCGTGTTCCTAATCTTGTGGGGACTGAAACTGTTCTTCGAATGGTGGGATGGTGTGGTAAGGTTTTTGAACTATGTAATATGGGGATGATTCCACAGGTGTGGCTCGCAGTAGACAGTGACGGAAAAGAGCACATCTTCGATAAGCCTGTAACAAGGTTCGACCCGTCAAAGAAGGATGAGTTCAAAGGAGCGATATCGTTTCGGGAGCTCAATTCTCCTCACCCTATATGGGTTGAGAAGGATGCTAAGGAACGCTCGGTAACAGTACGTATCGAACTCCCGAAAGGGACTATTGAGAAAATAATAGGTCGTAAACTAACATGGGGAGACCCAGCAATACAATTATCATGACAGTTGGAGACATTATCAAAGTAACGGAGCTCTCAACCGGAAACACGCATGAGGCTCGCATAGTAAGCGGTTCACCGTCGGCTGGACTGTATAGTGATGACCATGGGAACTCCTGGTGGGCAAGCGGTGTACAGTGGACACCAAACATCGGACCACATCAGACAGCTCCTAAGACGCACACCTGTGAAGTTATCAAATCGGCTGAACAGGTACGTCAGGAAAGACAGAAGGAACAACTCATGAAAGTTGCTCAGATGATATATGACGGAGTGAAGAGTGGCTCCTACTCCGTTGAGAATGTAGCCGAAGCAATAATGTATATAAGATGAGAACCCTAACAGTAAGAAAGGTCGGTGAGACCGAAAAGGCTGTTCAATACTGTGTGACGTTTTGGATAGTCGAACATCCCGGACACCCTGTATGCGGTGACGGGAAGGAGTTCTTCTTTAACAGGTGGCTCCCGAAACGAGTGGTTACTCCTATCGATGATACTCATATAGGTATCCCAAAGAAGTTCCTCGAGGAGACGCTGAAGATACTCGCTGATAAGCACCC
>OHAU01000742.1_pt1 | contig 43219 bp, 38 predicted proteins | sample 1577181 | NCBI WGS metagenome assembly OHAU01 (sample SAMEA3541472, study PRJEB24748) | human gut metagenome | biome: human gut; feature: human-associated habitat; material: faeces | place: China | collected 2012 | reverse complement strand
ACGCGAGGATAGCTTGTAGATACTTGGCTCAGTAGAGCCATTGAGCAAGAAGCCCTCACTTCAAAATCTGTGATTTAAGTGGTGGGAGCATGTCACAGCTTATGGGCTCTGTATTTTCAGCATTTCTTCATACAATCAATGTCCCTGCTGAAGAAATCAATGACCTTACAGACCATATTACAAGGAGGCAGTTCCATATGATGTTTGATTCTTTTGAAGCATATGATGTACAGGAGACCCGGCGTATCAGCCGTGAAGAAGGGGAACGTGTTGGCCGTATTGAAGGCGAGCAGCTCTACTTAATCAAACAAGTTATTAAAAGGATAATCAAAAACTTTTCTGTTTCTCAGATAGCTACTGATTTGCTGGAACCACTTGATACTATTCAGCCAATCTATGACCTTGCCATGAACCAGGCACCTGATTTTGATGCTGAGAAAATTTTAAAATTATTACATACAGGAAAAATATAATTTACTATCCATAGCAAAAGAGGATGCAGCACTCATTTTTTTGAATGCTACATCCTCTTTTAACCTCTTAAATTTCCTATATTTTAGTATTTCTTCGTCTATTCCTGGAATGTCTTCAATGCATCGATGGTTCTTTGAATCAGCTCGTCCAAAGTCCAGCCCAGCATATCTGCTCCTCTTTCAATTACTTTCCTGGAGCATCCTGCTGCAAAGTTCTTGCTCTTATACTTTTTCTTTACTGACTTAAGTTCCAGATCCTGCACACTCTTTGACGGGCGCATAAGCACTACAGCTCCAATAAGCCCTGTCAGTTCATCTACTGCATACAACACCTTCTCCATCTCATGCTCTGGTTGAATATCAACCGTAATTGCATATCCATGACTTGCCGTCGCATGAATAACACGTTCGTCGACTCCTCTCTCTCGCATAATTTCCTGAGATTTGATACAATGCTCTTCTGGATATTTTTCAAAATCTAGATCATGTAAAAGACCTACAATTCCCCAGAATTCTTCCTCTTCTCCATATCCTAGTTCTTTTGCAAAATAGCGCATCGTTTTCTCCACTGTCTGTGCATGTTGCAAGTGAAATTCGTCTTGATTATATTCTGTTAATAGTTCCCAGGCTTCCGCTCTCGTCATATCAGGCATCTCCAATCTTTCATATACTATCTTTTCCTATATGTTTTATATGATATATGCCTTTTTCTATATTGTCAACTAATTTTTCACGACGTTGGTATTCCGGTACACGGACAACAATATTCCCATATAAAAGTAAGTAATCATCATGGTCATATTTCCATGAGATAAAAATGGCATATAATTTCCGCTAATCGGATAAAGTCCTGCATTTACTCCAATATAGAACAGCGACTGTAAAATCAAAAATAATACACAGCCGATACTGAGCATATATCCCAGGCGATTCTTCTGTTTTACCGCCATTCGGAGCAATAGTGCCATAAATACTGCAAATACTACAACCAGAAAGACTCCTTTTACATTTCCAAAATAATGGAACAGGTATGTCCAGATATAATCATTTCTTGCATAATTGTAAAGCGTGACAGCTTCTACTTCTGTGGCACCATTATATGGATCCGTTACTTCTAGTTTTCCGGAAGACTGCGACTCATGCCATTTACTTGAGTTTGGATCTTTTGCAGCATTTGCTACGTCTGCAACCGCACCTCTTGTATAATCCCAATGTTCTCCGGTAATTAAAGCTTCCAGTCGATGGACTTGATAATCTGTAACGAAACGTCCATTACCCCAAAATGTTATTCCGGACATCAGTAGCAGGCAGATTCCAATCACACCCCACATCCTGGTCAAAAATTTCTTTTTATTTTCTCCAAACCAGCCCTTACAGACCGCCACATGCAGTAAGACCAGCCCTGTAATTCCTGTAACAACTGCAGATGACATAAATGGTATCATCAAATCGGTAAGTACTGATATTCCAAGACACACGGTACTAATGATCAGTCCTTTCGTTCCTTTTCTGCGGAAATGATAAATTGTCCCTGCGTAAAAGGGAATGACCAGATAGGACAATAACATCTGAACTATACTTCTGCCATTGACCATCGGTCCAATCCACATTGTTTCATCAAAAAAGATCTTACTAATTATAGAAAAGACTGCCGGTATCTGCATGACTACCCAAATTGGAAATGACCACTTTACTAATATAGAATAATCCAGATAACAGATTCCTAACATGACCGCTATTCCTATTAACATTGCACTCCAAATTCCACCATATAAAAAGTTATCTTTGAAAGCTTCCAGTGTACTCATATTCATTGTTGGAAAAGACGAAGTAACTACCGCCTGTAGGATCAGTCCCATAATACTAATAACTAAAATCGCCATCAGAACTGTCCATTCCATCTTCGGGCGGTGCACCCGGTCAAGCTTCACGCCTGCCTCCACTGGATCTCCCATCTCTACTACAGCCATCGACTCGGCTTCTTCTTCACCTAATCCATGAGCCATGAAATCCTGTTTCTGGTCTTCAATATGTGCTTCTACTTCCTCCGCAACCATGGTTCGCGCACGCTTTGTACGGATCTGTTCCGTCAAAGATTTCAAATATTCCTGTCTATCCAAAGCATACACCTCCCAGAACATTTCTCACTGCTCCGGCGTATTCTTTCCATTCTTTTTCTTTTGCCCGGAGTTGCTTCTTTCCTTCTCTTGTTATGGAATAATACTTTCTTGTCTTTCCACCCGCTTCCTGCTCGTAAGACTTTACAAACTCCTTTTCCTCCAGTCCATGAAGGAGCGGATATAATGTTCCTGCTTTTAACTCAAATACATTCTCTGACTTCTCCCTCAAAGTCTCGATCATCTCATAACCATACATGTCTTTCTCTTCCAGAAGCTTAAGAATCAACATCATCGTGCTTCCGGACACCAAACTCTTATCTACTGCCATTTTATACATCCCCTTTCTTTTGCAGTTCAGAATCTTGTTAAATTCAAGTCGAACGTCCGTGAGACTTGGCGCGTGATTCTGGTCAGAGAAGCTGACATATTCCTATCAGAATCACTGCGCACCTCCGCAATCCTGCTGGATGCTATATCGATATTCGATATATCGGTTATCTATATATTATATCGACGTTCGATATATGTCAAGCATTTTCTGTAGATATGTGCAAAGATACATGCAAAGAAGCAGCCGTTTTCACGACTGCTCCTGAACTTCCATGTACGTCTGATGACTAAATCAGAAAATCTTATTCAATGACGATTTCAAACTCGTCCCCAACTTCCTTTGATGTTGGTTTCTTTCCCTGACTCTTTGCATATTTTTCAACATTTTCTTTCTGTACCGGCTCACTTACCAATACTTTAATTGGACCTTTTTCATTCTTCAGAGCCTCTGCTGTCAGCATGATCGGCTCTGGGCAGGAAAGTCCTCTTGCATCTACTTCTACCATATCTATATACTCCTTTCAGACATTATTTTCAGCTATTCTGTTGTAATTATTTCATCTGAATTTCTTTCTGTTCTTATTTCTTAGCTGTCTCTCTCTTGCATGTAAATGCTATGATGAACAGAACTACGATGCAAAGAATACATGCAACTTTTCCGTTAGTTGGAACTGCTCCGGCTACAACAGCTTTTGTCTCCGGGTTAAGTGCTGTTCCACTTGCTGCAAGTCCGAAGTTGTGACAGATTGCTGCTCCTACGAACATTCCGATTACAGTGACTCCTGAATCAGAAGATCCCTGTCCTGCAAGGATTAACTGACGAAGCGGGCATCCACCTGCAAGAACTGCTGCAAATCCAACTGTATACATACCAAGAATATTCCACAAGTGTTCAGAATGTGCAATAACTCCTGGTGTGTTAAATCCTACTACAAATTTTCCTGTTGCAATATTGAAGATCAGCATTACAACAAAAAGTCCGCCAATAACAGATAATAAATCAAAGTTCTTCATAATAATGACATCACGGATTCCACCTGCAAAGCACATTCTTGATTTCTGAGCCATAGCTCCGAAGATCAGGCCTCCTACAAGAGACATAATGATTGGTGCATGTAAGCTTCCCGGACCAGCCGCACTTACTTTCAAAAGTGATGTGCATGTTGCAAGAATCAAAATTCCAACAACGATGACTGGAAGTACTGCTCCACTTGCTTTTGTTGTTGCCTGTGCTCTTCCAAGGCTAAATCCCTGTTTCAGAGCAAATACACCAGTTGCTACTCCAAGGATAAATCCGATAAGTGCTACCCATGCATTTAAATCACCGGCTGACATACGAAGTACCATACGAAGTGGGCATCCCAGGAATACGAGTGCTCCGATCATAATGATCACACCAAGTACAAAACGAATCATCGGTGAAGATCCACCTGTAGAGCGGAATTCTTTTGTCGCAATTGAAATAATAAATGCGCCAAGAATCAGACCGATAATCTCTGGTCTTGCATACATTACTGCTTCAGCCTGATGCATCCCCATTGCACCAGCTGTATCACGGATAAAGCATGCGATACAGAATGCCATATTTGCCGGGTTACCAAAATATGCAAGACATGCTGCTACAAGTCCGCATATCACACCTGCCAACGCAAGTGTTTTCTTTGAGCCTGTTAAATTCATATTTTTTCCTCCTCCAATAACATAACTCTCGTCTTTAGATTACAACTTCTATTTTAATTTCTTTTTTTCGACACGTCCAATTGATAAATGCATTAACCATCTTATATTTATTGTCAATATTTATACACATTACATATCATATTAATAGGGTTAGTGCTTATATTTTTTCTGTATTTTCTTTATTTTTCTTGTATTTACTATTTTCTTCCTGTTTCTTCATTTATACAACTCCCTGTTTTTATACATTTCCAATGCATATTTTGCATATTAAAAAGATTTTTCCATTTTTTTCTTGCATATTTATGAATTTAGGTGTATAGTATGATTTGCGATTGCAAATAAGATATTTTCTTATTAGAATAGAAAGTAAATGATACATTAGGAGGATTTCGAAAATGAAAGAAAAAGTCGTATTAGCATATTCAGGCGGACTGGACACAACTGCTGTTATTCCGTGGTTAAAAGAGACATTTGGCTATGATGTAATCTGCTGCTGCATTAACTGTGGACAGGGCGAGGAGTTAGATGGTCTGGAAGAAAGAGCAAAGATGGCTGGTGCTTCCAAATTATACATCGAGGATATCATTGATGATTTCTGCGACAACTACATCATGCCTTGTGTAAAGGCTCATGCAGTATATGAGAATAAATATTTACTCGGAACAGCTATGGCTCGTCCGGCAATTGCTAAGAAATTAGTTGAAATTGCAAGAAAAGAAGGTGCGGTAGCAATCTGCCACGGTGCTACTGGTAAGGGAAATGACCAGATTCGTTTCGAGCTTGGTATCACAGCACTTGCTCCAGACATCAAGATCATTGCTCCTTGGAGAATGACAGACCTCTGGAAGATGGAATCCCGTGAGGATGAGATTGCTTACTGTAAAGCACATGGTATCGACCTTCCATTTGATGCCAGCCACAGCTACAGCCGTGACCGGAACTTATGGCACATCAGCCATGAAGGTCTTGAGCTTGAGGATCCTTCCTGCGAGCCAAACTATGAGCATCTGCTCGTACTTGGTGTTACACCGGAAAAAGCTCCAGATGCGGGTGAATATGTAACCATGACATTTGAAAAAGGTGTACCGACAAGTATAAACGGACAGCAGATGAAGGTATCTGAGATTATCATGAAGCTTAATGAGCTCGGTGCTAAGCACGGAATCGGTATCTGCGACATCGTAGAGAACCGTGTTGTAGGTATGAAATCCCGTGGTGTATATGAGACACCTGGCGGAACAATCCTTTACGAGGCACATCAGCAGTTAGAGGAGTTAGTTCTTGACCGTGCTACAACAGAAGTTAAGAAAGATATGGGAAATAAACTTTCTCAGGTTGTTTATGAAGGAAAATGGTTTACACCACTTCGCGAGGCAATCCAGGCATTTGTTGAGTCAACTCAGGAGTACGTAACAGGAGAAGTGAAATTCAAACTTTACAAAGGTAACATCATCAAAGCCGGAACAACTTCACCGTACTCACTTTACAATGAGTCTCTTGCAAGCTTCACAACTGGTGACCTTTATGACCACCACGACGCTGACGGATTTATCAATCTGTTCGGACTGCCGCTTAAGGTTCGCGCTATGAAGCTTCAGGAAGTAAAGAGCAATAAGAAATAATTCTTGAAACCATAATTAAAATAATCATAAAAAATAGTGTGTAGATTATCTTTACAATGACCTACACACTATTTTTATTTAAGAATGCTTTTTCTATCTCCGGAATATCTTCGCTACGCCTGTCACTGCTGCCCCGATTACTACATATACATCTGCCAGGTTCGCGGTGAGTCTGCGAAGTCTGCTGTTTTTCCACTGGATTCCGATATAGTCAATGACTTTTCCACGAATCAGTCTGTCGTAAGTATTGCTGATTGCACCGGCTGCCAGAAATACCATACCGAATTTTCTGAGCCATTTTCCTTTTCTGTGAAAGAGCCATGCATTATAGATTGCAAGCCCGACACACAAGATACCAGATGTCTTTCTCACCAGATCTGGATTCTTATCCAGTGCATTGAAACAAAATCCCTTGTTATAGACCTTCCGAAGTACCACACCGTCCAGTATTGTTTCTCGTTCTTCCTCTTCTTCAAAGTTCTCCTCGATATACTGCTTAATGCCCATGTCCACGCACACCAGTACAGCAAAAAGTCCTCCTGCTGCCATCAATAACATCTGCTATACCTCCTGAATTTTTCGTATCTCCTCCTGGCACTGTGCTGCTTCTTCCTCTCTTTTTTCAATTGATTCGCACAGAGAAATATATTCCAGATCTGCTACTTCGCCTGATTTGAATTTCTCATAAATCTTCTTTCCGATTTCGATGTAATCCCTTTCATTGGCACGATCCAGAGAACGAATCTGGCTTTTGATACGTTGCACTTCCAGGGTATCTTCCGTCTTCTTTCCAAAGTCCTCTGCTACATCTGAAATTTTCTTTCCTAACTGCTCAAAAAAGTCTGCCATATTGTACCTCTCCCATCTGTTATAATCTTCTCAATCTGTCCAGTGACTGATACAGATCCATCGTTCCATAGCCCCACTGTCGGTTCGGGAATTCTGAAAATGTGTTCTGCTGTGCTCCTAATATGATAATATTTACCACCTGACTTGTGGTAACTCCTGCCGGAATCGGCTGGTTCAAAATCCATTCCATAATCATCGCACAGGCTCCGGCTGTAATTCCAGTTGCCACACTGGAACCGCTTCGCCTTACAAATGTTCCATTTCCCCCTGCTCCCAAAACCTGGACTCCTGGAACTGCAAAATCAGGTTTGATTCTTTTGTCTCTAGTATAACCTCTGCCAGAATTAATATCAACACTCTTATCTGCTCCCCCGTAATAAGCAACCGTGATCGAATCATCGGTATTCGCAGGCTCTGTCAATGTCACGTCCGGACTTGCCTCCAAAAAATATACATTTCCATCGAGAAATTCCCGCACCGGAAGCCAGATGTGAAACTCTCCATCTGCACGCCCCAGCGACTGTACTCCTATCTTCCAGATACCCTGTGCCGGATGATCGAATTTCAAAAACAAAAGCTGGGATCTTCCGTCCCGCAAAAACAACCGGTATTCCACATCCACAACCGTCTGCTCAAATGGAAATGTAAGCTGATAGCGACTTCCCTGCCGAATGGAAATCACCGGACTTCTCTCCCCAGATGGAGATATAAGATACGCTGTCACGATATTGGGAATGGTCCCCCATAATTCTGCTACAAATCCCGTATTTCCACTTTCGACACGCATTTCCACTTCCTGAACCTCTCCTACCTGATTCAGTTGTCCCTGAAAATGATGTCGTTCATTTGCCTCATTTCCTCCTCCGATAACCACGCATCGATCTACCAGTCTGGAATAGCTTCCGAGAATCTGCGACAAACTGGACATTCCATTATGTCCGCCAAGATTCGTTCCAAGAGCCACGCACATAACAAGGGGCTTCTGACTTTTCAGCGCCAGAAGATGCAGATACCGAAGTCCCTGCATAATATCTGTCTCCTGATAACACACCGCCTTCTGTCGTATTCCATAAAATTTTCGCAGATAATCTTTCGCTTCTTTTAATTTCACTACTGCAATTTCAGCCTCTGATGCCGCCCCGGTAAATCCTTCCTGAATATTTTCTCCACCTGCTGCCACACTTGCTAAAAATGTACCATGTCCATTTTCATCGCTTACTGGCACAATTTCCTTTGGATTGTCACTTTTCAGTGCCTGATCAATCTGATCATTCGTATACTCACTTCCATATGTAAATGAATCCGGTGGCTGACCGTTCTGGTCAGTCTGATCCCATATCGCTGTGATTCGACTGCTTCCATCTATATTTCGAAAGATTGCATTTTCATAGTCTATTCCTGTATCCAAAAATCCAATCATAATTCCTTTTCCCCGAAGATTCAGTCCCGGATAATTCTGAAGCACACTGATTCCTGTCTCATTCATAGCTTCCATATCCAACAGTGCATAGCAATTTGGAATGCTGTTGTAACCATAAGCCGCAATGCTTAGTTCTTCCACAAGACTTTGATCCACATATGCTACACGATAGCCAAAGCCAAGACTCTGCACACAAATCTGGCTCTTTGGATAGACTAGTTCCTGATCTGACCGGTAATTCGGGATAATAAAATCCTGACAATTCTGCGAGAGGATTTTTTCACGGCATGAAGTTTCTCCTGTCTCTTCCTCCTTCTGCTGTGTTGCTCTCACTCTCTCCTTTAAAATATTGGTTTTTGCATTTTTCTGTGTCTTTAGAAATGTATTTATTTCTTCATAGTTATCATTCATAAATAAGAAAACACCTCGTATACTTTTCATATGTATATGAGATGTTTTCTTATTTTATTATTATGCATTATCTTCTATATTTTTATAACTGCCTTACTATCTATGCCTGACTTTCTAATCTCGGTACTTCCTGCCCTCTCAGTGTGATAATCGGACCACCAGTATTTTCTATGTACTCCTGTGTGATTGTCACTTGACCAATACTGTCATCTTTCGGGATTTCATACATGATATCCAGCATAAATTCTTCGATAATCGCACGAAGAGCTCTCGCTCCGGTATCCTTCTCCATCGCCTTTTTCGCAATTGCACGTAATGCACCTTCTGTGAAATCGAGCTTCACTTCATCCAGTGCAAGAAGTTTCTGATACTGCTTCAGAATTGCATTCTTTGGCTCCTCCAGGATCTTCACATACATATCTTCTGTGAGTCCCTGTAATGTAAAGACTACCGGAAGTCGTCCCAGGAACTCCGGGATCATACCAAAGTTTCTAAGATCTTCTGTTGTTACCTTTTCAAGAATCTTCTTATCATGATCATATTTATCTTTCAGATCTGCGCCAAATCCAATTGCAGACTGCTTTGTAAGTCTCTCTTTGATGATGCCGTCCAAATCCGGAAATGCTCCTCCACAGATAAATAAAATGTTCTTTGTATTGACTGTTGTGAGCGGAACCATCGCATTTTTACTGTTAGCTCCAACCGGAACTTCCACTTCGCTTCCTTCTAAAAGCTTCAGCATTCCCTGCTGTACGGACTCTCCACTGACATCACGCTGACTCGCATTTTTCTTTTTTGCAATCTTATCAATCTCATCAATAAAAATGATTCCCTGTTCTGCTTTTTCCACATCGTTATCCGCTGCTGCCAGAAGCTTGGATACGACGCTTTCGATATCATCTCCAATATAACCTGCTTCCGTCAGAGATGTAGCATCTGTAATCGCAAGCGGCACATCCAGAATTCTTGCCAGCGTCTTGACAAGATAGGTCTTACCGGAACCTGTAGGTCCAATCATCAGCATGTTAGATTTCTCAATCTCAATGTCGTCCATGGAATCCGTTGCCACACGCTTGTAATGGTTGTATACAGCAACAGACATCACTTTCTTGGCATATTCCTGTCCGACTACATACTCGTCCAGGCTCGCCTTGATCTTATGCGGTGCCGGAAGGTTATGAATGTCAACGAGCGGCGTTGCCTTCTCGCCTTCTTTTTTCTTCTTCACACGCTGCTGCTTTGGAATCTGCTGGCTCATATCATCAATATTTAAGAACTGAACTCCCGGCATATTCATAAGCTGGCTATAATCAATCGCACCACCGAAGTTCATATTATTCATAGCATCAAAACTCTTTTGCATACAGTCATTGCACACACACATATTGTTCGGAAGATTGATCATCTTTCCAGCCACACTCTCTGGTCTGTGGCAGACAAAGCAGACTTTCTCATATTCATCATCGTTATGATTGTCATTGCTATTATTATCGTTGTTATCAATTGTATCTACATAATCCTGTTCAGACATGGTTCTTTCCCTTCTTTCCTACTTTTGTTCCTCTACCATCTTAATGAACTGCTCCTCCGAAATAATCGGAACTCCCAGTTCGTTTGCTTTTTTATTCTTTGATGAAGTTGATGTCACATCATTATTGATTAGGTAATTTGTTTTGGAAGTGACAGATCCCGTAACTTTTCCTCCCAGACTCTCAATCAGTTCCTTGACCTCTCCCCTGTTTGCAAAGTGTTCCACACTTCCGGTAATAACAAAGTTCACTCCGGCAAAGATCTGTTGACTCTCTGATTCTTCTTCCTTTGGAATCTCAAGCTCTGCAATCAGTCGCTTTAAGCTTTCTACATGCTTCTCATCCTGAAAATAAGTTACAAATGCGCCGGCAAGTACTTCGCCTACTCCCTGAATCTCTGCAAGTTCTTCTGCAGTAGCATGAATCATACGATCCACATCACCGGAAAATTCTCTGCAGATGACCTTCGCATTTGCAAGACCAATTCCCGGAATTCCAAGTGCATAGATGACTTTCGGAAGTGTCGTCACTTTTGCTTTCTCCACATTTGCGATCAGGTTCTTGTAGGATTTTTCTCCAAAACCTTCCATAGTCTGAATCTCTTCCTGCCACTTGTCCAGATGGAAAATGTCTGTGAATTCCTTTATAAATCCACGGTCAATAAACTTCTCCAGCGTTGCCTCTGACAAACCTTCAATATTCAAAGCATCACGGCTCGCAAAGAGTGCAAATGCTTTGACATGCTTTGCCTGACATTCCGGATTGGTACAATACAGTGCTTTTGCATTGCTGACCTGGCGGATCTCTGTCTTGCCTCCACAGACCGGACAGACTTTTGGAATATCTTTCACACCACTTCTTGTCAGATTCTGTGCAATCTGCGGAATGATCATATTGGCCTTATAAACTTCAATCTCATCCCCAACACCAAGTTCCAGTTCTTCCATAATACTGATGTTGTGGACACTAGCACGGCTCACTGTCGTTCCCTCCAACTCCACCGGTTCAAAGATAGCGACCGGATTAATGAGTCCTGTTCTAGATGGACTCCACTCAATCTCCAGAAGCTTTGTCTGGCGGATCTCATCAGCCCATTTAAATGCAAATGAATCTCGTGGAAACTTAGACGTCCGCCCCAGTGATCTTCCATACGCTATATCATCATATACTAACACAAGTCCGTCGGACGGGAAATCGTTCCCGGCAATTTTTTCTGAAAATTTAATAACTTCTGCCTCTACTGTGTCTCTTGTTACTTCGTGGTATTCTACTACTTCAAATCCCTGCTCTTTCAGCCATTCCATCTGACAGGCTCTGGAATTGTGGAAATCCACATCTTTTGCACTGACCAGTGTAAATGCATAGAATTTTACATTTCTTTTTGCTGTAATCTCACTGTTCAGCTGGCGTACAGAACCACTGCAGAGATTACGCGGATTTTTATATTTGGCTTCTGCTTCCTGGATCTGTTCATTAATCTTCTCAAAATCTTTATAGCCGATCACTGCTTCGCCGCGCAGTATCAGCTCACCTTGATAGCTGATCTGAAGCGGTACATTTTTAAAGACTTTTGCATTGTTTGTGATGACCTCGCCTACTTCTCCATTTCCACGGGTGACTGCCTTAAAAAGATGTCCGCCCCGGTAAGTCAGAACAATGGTAAGTCCGTCCATTTTCCAGGACATCAGTGCCTTCTGATCTCCCACAAAATTCTTTAATTCCTCTACATCTTTCGTCTTGTCCAAAGAAAGCATTGGGCTTTCATGCCGTTCTTTTGGGAGTTCACTGACCACTTCATATCCGACTCGCACCGTCGGACTATTGGAAAGTGTGATCCCAAGCTCACGCTCCAGTTCCTGAAGTTCATCATAAAGCTTGTCGTACTCATAGTTGCTCATGATTTCTTCTGCGTCTTGATAATATGCTTTTGATGCTTTATTCAAAAGCTCCACCAGTTCCTTCATGCGTTCCTGCCTGTTCATATAGCTTCTTTAACTCCTGTCCTTCTATTTTTCGCACTGCTCCACTCTTTAAGCTTCCCAGTTCTACATTCATAATTCTTATTCTTACAAGCTTTGTCACTTTATATCCAAGTGCTTCGCACATTCTCCGGATCTGACGGTTCAGCCCCTGTGTCAGAATAATGGAAAATGTGTACTTTCCAATCTGCTTTACCTCACACGGTCTTGTTACTGCATCCAGATTCTTTTCCACGTCCTGTATATGCACACCCTCTGACATCTGCCGCACAAATTCTGAAGTGATTTCTTTATCCACGCGGACATGATATTCCTTTTCATGATGATATCTCGCCCGCATCATACTGTTGATCAGTTCTCCGTCATTTGTCATAATAAGAAGGCCTTCCGAATCTTTATCCAGTCTTCCTGCATAGGTCACCCGCACCGGATAATGCAGGAAACGTATGATATTATTTTTCACTTTCATATCCCCGGTACACACGATACCTGCCGGTTTGTTGACTGCCAGAACAACCTTCTGTTCTGCACCCCGGATTACTTTTTTCCCGACACAGATTTTCTGCTCCTCTGACACTTTCATGCCCGGTACAGCCCGTACGCCATTCACCGTCACACGTCCCGCCTCTATGAGACGGTCTGCCTCTCTTCTGGAGCAGATACCTGCCTCACTGAGGTATTTATTTAATCTTATCATTTACTAACACTCCAATTACTTTGCAGTTCCTATTCTGCCTTATCCGTTGTCAAAATACTACTCAGCTTGTCATCCTGTACAAAATGATTGCAATCGTACAAAAACAGCACACTTGTAATTTTATTCTTATCTAACAGATCCGACACATGCTTCTGATAATAATCTGCATCTACCACGATGATCTCCCTGTAATATGGAATTAAAAATGGAATCATACAGTCTGCAAATGAATCCTTCACCAGAAGCAGCCGGTCCGTGCTGTCTGCTGTCGTGCGGATATCTATTTTATCATAATCTCCACCGAGAAATACTTCATACGCATCAGGTTCGTCCAGTTTTGTACGGTCATAAAGCTCTGCTGTCTTTATGCCCTCAGACTCATAACTTGCCACCATCTGCGTGTTGTCGGAAGCATTTTCCGTTAAATATGCGTATATCGGTTCACGGTATCCGCTTTCAAATCCACTTGTTCGGGAAAGATTTCCACTGAAATCACCGGTCACTACATAAGGTTTTAAAGCCGGTGCTTTCGAAGTGTCAAGCCCCAGATCTGAAGCAATCTGCTGCCATACAAGACTAGCTCCAAGCGTTGTCCAGCGGGAATCTGTGTGGTAATAAATTTCCTTATCTTTATTCGCATTTAGAACACCTTGTGCATCAATCCAGTTCACACTGTCTCCAAGCATACTCTGAATCTGTGCAATCTGCACTGTCTGATCTTCCACCGGAGCATAAAAAGGAAGCTTATCTGCCCATACATTTGCAGCGTCCGGAATCAGTGCCATATACATCGGCACATCGGAATAATCCTCGGCAAGCGCTGTAATCGCGTCCACATTTGCCTGAACCTTCTTTTCGTCCAGCTTGTTAATATCCGCCAGAAGATACTGGTTCTTTCCTCGGTACACACCGTTCACGTCCCGTCTTCCAAGAACTGTATCCAGTTTCGCCTGGGTATCTTTCACCGTCTCTTTGAAAAATGTCCTTCCTGCTCCTGTCACATTCACAAGACACAGGATCATGATCACGGCTGCGAATACAAATACTGCACTTCTGCCTCTCTCCAGACGTTTTTTATTCTTTTCTTTTTTATCTTTCTTTCCAAATACCAGAATCTTCTTCCAGATAAGATTCGGAAGTGGTGTACTTGCAAGAAATGCCACTACAAGAACGAACACATTTCCAAGGAAAAGATATCTTCCCATGATACCAACCACATCGCCTCCGCCAAATCCAAACATCACTTTCAGATAACCAAATGACGCTGCCGGTGTCTTACCGAAGAAAAATACCCAGCCAAGTGCTGTAAAAAACCATGTATAAATCTGTCCAAGCACAGGTGGTAATCTCTTTAAAAATGGCAGTGCATAACGCTCCACGATCTGCCAGAATGCAAGGTAGATACCCCAGAGCAATCCACCTGTGACCGTTACCTGCCACGGTGCATTCTTCCACATACCTGCATACCAAAGTCCCATCAGAATTCCGGATACAAGTGTTCCAAGCCAGCCGCCCCAGAGTGGTTCACAGATGTAATCCCAGAACCATGCAAAAACAGAGCTGTTAAAACGTCGTACAAATGTTGTTATGTTACGTGCTACATATGGATAGCGGAAATTTTTCTTCACATCAAATCCAAGCATTCTGCAAAGTCCCACTGCCATATCACAATATCCACTGAACGCAAAGTAAATCTGGAACATGAAGGTTGCACATCCCAGCCATGCACCAAACACAGACAACTCGCCTGCCTTCAAAGACATGATCTTGGTGAATGAATCTGCCAGGTAATCTGCAATGATAACTTTCTTTGCAAAACCACATACAAATAAAACAATTCCTTCGCCAGCCTTTGCCCAGGACAATTTGCGAGTCTTTAATTCCTTTCGGATCTGCGGATATTTTACGACCGGTCCTGCCAGGAACAACGGAAACATTGCTATGTAAACAGCAAAATCCAGAATACTTTTCTGAGCCTTTACATTTCCCCGGTGAATCTCAATCAGATAAGAAAGCACCTGTAAGATGCAGATTCCTATTCCGACCGGCACTTCCGAAATAAAGCCCACGCGTTGTCCGATAAATGCAAAGAACACATATACTATAATATTGATCAGTATGCTTCCAGCAAATAACTGCTCCGTACTCCTTCTTCTTCGCATGTAGCCTTCCATCTGAATTCCCACAGCATAATTAAACAATATAAAAAATGCCAGAACGACCAGATTGACCGGAGCTCCCCATGCAAAAAAAACTGCTCCCCCTGCAACCAGGGCAATGTCTTTTATCTTTCCCGGAAGCAGATAATACAATATGAAAATAACTGGTAAAAATACACATATAAATGCGATACTATTGAATAACATAATTTCTAAACGCTGCCTCCAGAATTTTATTAATACAAGCCTCATAATAAGCTTTTGTCATTGTACTTCCGTCCTCCCCATAATAAGAAGCGTCTGTAAGATCTGTTGTGTCTACATATTTCACTTTTTCTTCCTTACAAAGAGCCTTCAAAGCTTCATTGTATGAAGTTACATCCAGCGCAGTACTCATCTTGGACAAACTACTATCATCTGATGATGTATCACTATCACTATTGCTCTTAGAATCTGTGCTGCTCTTAGAATCTGTACTGCTCTTAGAATCTGTACTGCTCTTAAGATCCGAGTTGTCAGTTGTATCTTTAGCATCTGAATCTGAATCAGTATCTGAATCTGAATCAGTATCTGAATCGGCTGAACCTGTCGCATCACCTGTACTTGTCAGTGACAGGTATGCCGGGATACTGCATACATAAATTTTCGTATCCGGCAATGCTGCTTTCACCTGCTCAACAAAGCTTTTGTAATTCGCCGCAAATGCATCCGCTGTCTCTCCACTGACTGCTACATCTCCTCTTCCGATACAGAGGATAAGCTTCTGTGGTGCAGTCTCAGCTTCTGTTACGGCTGTCAAAAGCTCATTTAATCCGGAACCTTCCGCATCGCTGACTGTTGCTCCATCCTTTGACTTCACCTGTGATTTACTCAGGATGTCATTCTGTCTGAAGCCAAGTGCAGTACTGTCACCAAGCACAATGCAGCCATCCATTTTTTCTTTTGCAGACTTTGCTTTCCACGCTGTCGCCTCATCTGCTTCTGTCTGCTCTAATTCCTGGATCTGGGCATCAATCTTCTGAACATTGGCATCTTCCAGTTCTGTCAGTTTCTTTACTCCTTCTGTCGCATCCACTCGCGGATTCATCATTCTTGTTCCAATAATCAGCGCACCGATCAAAAACAAGAGGATTACTGCAACAATCGCAAAACGAAGTACTTTATCCGGCTCCATTTTTTCCTTCATCTTTTCTTTATTCTTTTCAAACATTTTCATTCTCCAATAAACAAATAAACTATGTATATCCTTAAAAAGACATACATAGTTTATTTTACTTTGTATAAGAATAAAAGTCAAATTTTATAACTGTTTTATCAGATTCACCATCTCAATTGCTGATAACGCACAGTCATAACCTTTATTGCCAGCTTTACTTCCGGCACGTGCAATGGCCTGTTCAATATTTTCTGTTGTAATGATTCCAAATAAAACAGGAATTCCTGTTGCAAGCTCGATCTGTGCAATTCCTTTTGCTGATTCGTTACACACCAGATCATAATGAGATGTATCTCCACGAATAACTGCACCTACACAGATGACTGCATCGTACTTTCCTGACTGCGCCATTTTCTGCGCTGTGATTGGTATTTCAAATGCTCCCGGCACCCATGCTGCTGTAATATTTTCTTCTTCTACACCATGTCTCACAAGTCCGTCAACAGCTCCGCCTAATAACTTATTGACAATAATTTCATTAAATCTGGCTGCTACGATTCCGACTTTCATTCCCTCTGGTGCTACTACTTTTCCTTCAATTACCTGAATCTGTTTCATGTTCTTCTTCCTCCTGCATTCTTTTTTATAATTGTATTTCTTTGAAAATGTGTCCCATTTTTTCCTGTTTTGTTTTCATATAATTCAGATCATATTTTTGTGGCTGGATCTCTAATGGTACTCTTTCCTTAATTTCCAGTCCGAAATCCTGAAGCCCATAGACTTTATCCGGGTTATTGGTAAGAAGTCTTAAGGATTTCACACCCAGGTCTGATAAAATCTGAGCTCCGACCCAGTACTCTCTGAGATCTGGGGCAAATCCCAGTTGAACATTCGCCTCGACTGTATCATATCCACGTTCCTGAAGTTCATATGCTTTGATCTTATTGATCAGTCCGATTCCTCTTCCCTCCTGTCTCATGTAGAGAATGATTCCTCTTCCCTCTTCCTCCACCTGGCGCATTGCCGTCTGAAGCTGCAATCCACAGTCACAGCGAAGAGAACCAAAAGCATCTCCGGTCAGGCATTCTGAATGGACTCTGCAAAGTACATTCTCTCCCTCCCCGATTTCTCCTTTTACCAAAGCAAGATGATGCTCTCCTGTAATGTCATTAACATATCCATGAATCTTAAATTCTCCATACTGTGTTGGAAGATCTGCCACCGCCTCTTCTTTTACATGCTTTTCATGAATCCTTAAATAATCCTGCAAATCTTTGATTGTGATAAATGTAAGATGATACTTACGAGCCAGCTCCCAGAGTTCTGATGTACGCATCATCGTTCCGTCTTCTTTCATGATTTCACAACATACGCCACATTCTTTCAGCCCCGCCAGTCTTACAAGATCTGTCGTTGCCTCTGTGTGACCGTTACGCACAAGTACACCGCCTTTTTTTGCCACCAACGGGAATACATGGCCCGGTCTTCTGAAATCTTCTGGTCTTGATGTATCATCCACACATTTCATCATCGTATATGCACGTTCTGCTGCCGATATACCGGTTGTTGTATCTACGTGATCAATCGATACCGTAAATGCTGTTTCATGATTATCGGTATTTTCTGAAACCATCTGTGGAAAATTAAGCTTTGCTGCCAGTTCTGCGCTCATCGGCGTACAGATCAGTCCCTTTGCATGCGTTGCCATAAAATTAATATTTTCCTGGGTCGCAAACTGAGCAGCACAGATCATGTCTCCTTCATTTTCTCTGTCCGGGTCATCTGTAACAAGGATGATCTTTCCATCTTGTAAATCCCGAATTGCCTCTTCTACTGTATTATATTGATACTTTTGTTCCATCTGTTCTTCCTCCGTTATTCTTTTTCTGTTGCTGTATATTTAAAATCCAAATTCTTCCAGAAACTCCATTGTAATTCCTGTCTTTTTCTCATGTTCCAATTTGGACTCTTCTTTTTTTCCAATCCCCATTAATTTTTCTACATATTTTCCGATTATGTCATTTTCCAGATTCACAAGATCTCCGGATGCTTTTTTCAGAAGTATCGTCTCTTCCCCTGTATGTGGAATGACTGATACCTGAAACCCTTCATCGTCTACCTTCGCAACCGTCAGGCTGATTCCATCGATGCAGACAGACCCCTTTTCCACGATCAGATCTAATATCCGCTGTGAAGTTTTAATGGATACCCAGACTGCATTTTCCTCTTGGAGCATTGACCTGATAACTCCTGTTCCGTCAATATGGCCGCTCACAATATGGCCTCCGAATCTTCCATCCGCTGCCATTGCCCGTTCAAGATTTACATAACTTCCAATCTTACAATTTCCAAGACTGCTCCTTCTGATCGTCTCTGCCATGACATCTGCCGTAAATCCGTCAGGCTGCAGGGAAGTGACTGTCAGACATACTCCATTTACCGCAATACTGTCTCCGATCTTCGTACCTTCCAGTACTTTTGCTGCCTTCACCGCCAATACCCCTGAATTCCCATTCAACTGAATATAACGGACTTTTCCCACTTCTTCTACAATTCCTGTAAACATGATTCCTCCTGTTCTTTTCTTAAGACCTGACAGGTAATTTTCAGGTCTTCTCCAATCTGGCAGATATCTTTGAACTTTAGTACCGCTGCCTGAGACGGAAGCTCTATCCCAATTCCATCCACCGGAGTCCGGCTTCCTGTTCCGCCAAAGATTTTTGGTGCAATAAATGCCTGCACCTCCTGGACAACTCCGGCCCGTAATGCACTGTCATTTAAAGTTCCTCCACCTTCCAGTAAAATGCTGTCGATATTTTCCTTTCCCAGATACTCCATCAAATGCTTCAGATTAACATGTTTTTTCATATCCGGACAAAATACGGTTTCCACTCCCATTGTCTGCAAAATTTCTTTTTTCTTCTCTACATTTTCCGGATCTGCATAGGCTACAATCGTCCGGTACTCCCTCGCACTTTTTACAATCTGGCTGTCCAGTGGAATTCTTAACTTACTGTCACAGATAATCCTGACCGGACTTTTAAGCCCTTCTACCCGGACATTCAGCATTGGATCATCAGCAAGTACCGTTCCTATCCCGACCATAATTCCCATATACCGATGACGCATATACTGTACTTCTCTGCGTGCGGCTTCTTGGGTGATCCATTTTGAAGCTCCTGTCTTTGTTGCAATTTTCCCATCCAGCGTCATTGCATACTTCATAACTACGTATGGTGTTTTGGTCGTTATATAATGAAAAAATATTGGATTTAATTCATCACATTTATCTCTCATAAAATCTTCCACAACCGCTACACCGGAATCTCTTAATATCTTCGCTCCCTTTCCTGCTACTTTCGGATTTGGGTCTCTGGATCCAATCACTACTTTTTTTATCTTCTGCTCTAAAATCGCTTCCGTACACGGCGGCGTCTTTCCATAATGACAACATGGTTCCAATGTAACGTACAGCGTTGCCCCTTCGGCTGATTCAGTAAGAGAAGCAATTGCATTTCGTTCCGCATGCAACTCTCCGCATCTGGCATGATAGCCTTCGCCGATAATACGTCCATCCTTTACGATGACCGCTCCGACCATCGGATTGGGATTCGTCCAGCCTTCTCCTTTTTTTGCAAGTTCTATTGCACGTTTCATATAATCCTGGTCTGTCACATACATTCCTTCTTTCTTTTTATCTCAGTCGAGAAAACCCCTGCAGATAATCTACAGGGGTTTTGTTCACTGGTACTTTAATCACAACTTCATGACTAATTATCTTTGAAAATAAAGAAACTCTGAAATGGTCTACCATCTCAGAGCCTCGATACCGCATTCATAACTAAAACTATATGTACCGTCTTCTTCTCTCATCCAGACTATACTGTCGGCTTCGGAATCTCACCGAATCATGCCTCTCGGCTCGCGGGCTTTACCGCCGGTAGGGAATCTCACCCTGCCCTGAAGATTTCTATCTTTTTTGTATAATAATACTTTATTGCTTATTTGTAAAGAATTTTTTGACTTTTGAGAATTATTTCGCAAAAATCCATAAATTTCGCTTTATTTTTCACTGCATATTTTGTTGAAACACTTTTTCTTCTTCCAGAAATAATACGGTATTACGAATAGAAGTGTTCCTCCCCATGCAATCGGATAACTGATCAGCAAAATTTCCACCTTATGATAAATCGGAGTCAAAATCATAACCCACGGGAGTCGTATTAAAAACAATCCTCCAAATGTAAATATCGTAGGCCACAGTACATCTCCGACTCCGCGAAGTCCACCGTCCAGGTTTTCAAGCAGAATGCTGATCAGATAACTCGGCACCAGAAACCGGAGCATATACACACCTATGTCGATCACCTTCGGATCCGTTGTGAACATGTGATACATAGGCTCACAAAATGCATACAATGTAAAGATGATCATACCTGTAAATACATAAGAAATACCAATGTTTACCCGGATACTCTTATATACCCGGTCCCACTTACCTGCGCCATAATTCTGTCCGACAAATGTTGTGACCGCCGCTCCCAGTGCACTGGATACTGTCCAGAAAATCAAATCTAATTTTCCATAAGCCGCCCATCCTGCTGCAGTATCCGTTCCAAAGCTATTGATTGATGCCTGAATGACTACATTGGTCACTCCATAAGCGCATGCCTGCAGAGCTCCCGGTATACCGATTTTCAACTCTCTTTTTAGAACACATGCTTCCATGCGAAGTTCTCTGAATTGTAGTTTCATAGAATCATAGTCTTTTGTCAAAGACCAGGTCACAAGAAATGCGCTGACACACTGGGAAAATACGGTTGCCAGTGCAGCTCCGGCAATTCCCATTTTTAATATAACTACCATGAATATATCCAGACCTATATTCAGTACGCAACAGACCACCAGATAAAGAAGCGGTCTTTTGGAATCTCCGACTGCTCTCATGATCGCCGCTCCCATATTATAGACCAGCGTAAATAAGATTCCCATAAAATAAATGCGTAAATATGTAGTTGATGATGCCATCATATCCTGTGGAGTGTTCATGATCTTAAGCAGCCATGGTGTCAGCACTGCTCCCACTACAGATATTACGAGACTGACCACAATGGAAAATAAATATGCAGTATGAAGTCCTGTATGCAGTCTTCCTTTGTCTTTTGCTCCGTAATACTGCGCAATGACAACTGCCGCTCCATTTGCCAGTCCATTAAAAAATGTAACAACAATCGTTGATAAAACAGCCGCCGGACCGCCTACGCTGGCTAATGCCGCCTTCCCCACAAAACGTCCGACGATAATCGTATCCACAGTTGTATATAATTGTTGGATTAAAGTTCCCAGCATGATCGGGAAGAAAAATATCAGAAGCTGCTTCCAGATAATCCCCTCCGTGATCATATTTTCTTCTATTGTCTTTTTCCCCAAATTTTTTTCCTCTCTTACCTCATTATTTCTGTATATCTTTCGCAAATCTACGCTTATTTTCAGCCAACACATATCCGCAAACGGCATTATGCCTTCCCCAAGGCTATGTCATATAGAAATATATTATACTTGATTTAAAATTTATTGAAAGGCTTTTTTAAAAATTAGAATTATAATGCTACAGAAATTATGCTATAATATCTCTAATAATTATCCAGAGAGGTTTTCACTATGATCGTTCTTAATCTGAAAGCAAAGGTCTGTATGTCCCACCTGCTTTTAAAACCAACATTTGATACATTCTCCTTGATTGAGGGGGAAGTAACTACCTTTAACCGTTTCCAGGTAGATGGCAGAATCCATAAAGACTTTTTTGATGAAGCTTTTGAAAAGGAGTATTCCACCTGGGGAGAAGTGCGCGATTTTTTCTTCCAGGTAATCCGTGGAAAGAAAACTCCGTTAAATTTTAAATTCATATTATCTCTAGCAAAAGATCAGTTCGAATCCTTTCTCACTGAGCATGATCTGACCTACCGCCCTGCGGAAATCCAGGGACTGTATCTTAATTTCCGCTATGACGGACTGGCACTTCAATGCATCACCGGAACTTCCATGAATACATTTACCATGGATAAAAGTGTAGAAAAAGCCTGGGACGAATATGTCCAGAAATTCTTTGCCAGTCAGGAGCTTGATTTTGATATGGAATAATATAATGATGCCAGGATCCCAACATCATATAATAATTTCTGAAAGAAAAATTCTGAATCTCCAATCTTGAATTTAAAAAACCAAACTCCTTCCACAGTTTTATCCAGGGAAGGAGTTTTTCTTACATCTTGGCTTCAATTCCATTTATTCAATACTCTTGAGTGATTCTACCATATCAATCTTCTTCAATTTAAAATACATAATTCCATTTACGATCAATGAAAACAGAATTGTAAATAGCAGACTGTACATGTAACTTGAAAAGTTAATATTTCTTCCGAACATGGCTGTGTCTACTTCCACCGTATCAATGATAAAGGCATGCAGGAATTTTCCAAGCACCACTCCTACCGCCGCTCCGATGAATGTCAAAAGTACATTTTCACGATATACGTGTTCTGCCACTTCCAGATCATAGAATCCAAGCACTTTCAGAGTTGCCAGCTCCCTCTGCCGCTCCGTGATATTAACAGTATTAAGGTTATATAGTACGACAAATGCAAGCATTCCTGCAGAAATGATTAGTACTACAATAACCAGATTCAGACTTTTTAGCATATCGTCCAGCTGTTTTTCAATATCACGCATATAGCTGACGCTAAGCGCTCCGTCCTGAGTCAGAATGTCTTCACCAATCTTGTTATAGTCTTCCTGCGTATCTCCTTTTTGTCCTGCAAAGAAAATACTGTTATATTCCGAATTCTCACCATACACTTTTTCATAATAAGAAGGAGTGAAGAAAATATAGTGTCCCATATAGTTCTCGCAAATATGAGCAATTTTTACTTTCTTGTTACCATTCTCTTCGTCTTTAATTTCAATGGTATCCCCTGCTTTTGCATTCAAAAGCTTTCCGGTTTTCTCAGAAATAATGACACCTTCATCATCAAGCGTATATTCCTCTTTTGATTTCCGGTCGTGGAAATCAAAATAATCTTTTACGTCTTTCGGTTCCGAAAATACGACCTGATAAGTATCACGTTTATTCTTTCCATTGACAAGTGTTACATTCTTCATGCTGGTCTGCATATAATGACTGATGTCCGAATCGTCCTTCATATAATCCAGGAGATTCTGTCTTATCTCATCTGAAATGTCTTCTTTCAGGTAGACACTTCCATCATACATCTGAATATCCCGGAACTGCAGTTCTGCAATTTCATAACAGGAATCTTTGATTCCATATCCAACCAGCATCAATCCCATACAACCGCCAATTCCAAAAACTGTCATAAAGAAACGTTTCTTATATCTGGTTAAGTTACGAATACAAGACTTCCATGTGAAACTTAAATGTTTCCAAATAAATTTTATTCTTTCCAGGAAAACTCTTTGTCCATTTTTAGGTGCCGGTGGGCGCATCAGTACTGCCGGCTGTGCTACAAGTTCTTTGTAACACGCAAAAAATGTTGCTGCCATTGTACATACAATTGCTGCCGCCGCTGCCATCCAGGCATAGATCCATTGGTATGGGACCAGAATATGTGTAATATGCTGATATAATATTCCATATGCATAGACAATGATATATGGCAATATCTTTTCACCAATCAGCACACCCAATACACTGCCGCCTGCTGTCGCGATCAACGCATATCCAAGATATTTCTTCGCGATGGACATCTTGCTATATCCAAGTGCTTTCATGGTTCCGATTGCGGTTCTTTGCTCTTCTACCATTCGCGTCATGCTAGTCAGACTAATCAACGCCGCGACAAGAAAGAATAATACCGGGAAGACACGGCCAATCGCACCTAGACGCTCCGCGTTTTCTCCGTACCCGGAATACTCAGTCAAAGTATCACGGTCATAGACATACCAGGTTGGTTTTTCGATATCCTGAACCTTTGCCTCTGCGTCCGCAATTTTCTGCTCGCCTTCTGCAATCTTCTGGGCAGCCTCCTCTTCACCATTGGCATACTCAATTTTTGCCTCTGCAACTTTCGCTTCATTTTCCGCGATTTCTGCTGCTCCCTCTTCCAGCTTCTTCTCCTGCTTTCGAATTTCAGCCCATCCGGACTGAATCTGGGATTTTCCACTTGCAAGCTGCTGCGGAACACCATTTAAAGAAGCCTTCGCAGCGTCAAGCTCTGACTTCGTCTGAGCCAGAGTTGCTGCAGTGTCATCAAGCTGCTTCTGGGTAGCATCCAGTTCGGCCTCGCCAGATGCAATGAGCTGTTCACCATTTGCAATGAAATCTTCCAGCTGCGGGATTTGATTTTCCTTCAACTCTTTTAAAGTTGCTGCCTCTTCCTCCGTAATGGTTCCTTCTGTCTGTTTCTGCTCTAATCCTGCAACACTTTGTTTCAACACTTCTAACTGTGCCGGTGCTGCCGCAAGTTCCTGTTTCTTCTTCTCAATCTCTTCTCTTCCAGTCTGGATCTTCGCCTCAGCTTCCGGCTTCGCAGCCTCATATTGTGCAAGTCCGGCTTCATATTGAGCCTCACCTTCCTGAAGCTGTGCAAGTCCGGCATTATATTGATTCTGTGCCTGTTCCAGCTCTCTTTCTTTTTTGCTCAATGTATTCTTAGCACTGGCAATCTGCTTTTTACCACTGGTGATCTGTGCTTTTCCACTCGTCAACTGCTCCTCGGCGTCCGCTATCTTAGCCGCCGCATCTGCAAGTTCCGAAGCTGCATCCGCTCTGCCCTGCTCCAGTTCTTCTCTCGCCTCGTCAATCTTCTCCTGAGCTTCACTTACCAGTTCATTTTTTCGAATCTCAGCACGTTCATCCGTAATATCCTGAATCGAATCCAGTACCTGCTGTACTTTCTTATCATATCCGTCCGTAAATGCTACTTCATTTTTTGCACCTTTGACCTGTACATATACTTCCGTGTATACGTCCATATCAAATGTCTCTTCCGGCACCATAACAAATGCACTGATAGTTCCGGTACCAATCGTTGCACTTCCACGTCCATAAGAAATGTACATCGGACTGCTGCAAAGGCCGACAACTTTCAGCGTATCTGTCGTCAGAGTATCTGTAACCTCATCAGACGTTCCGGAACGCAATTTAATGGTATCTCCAACCTTATATCCTGCGTCCTGGTCCGCCAGACATTCACCTGCTTTTTGGGGCATCTGTCCGTCACTCAACTTCACCTGATTCAACTCATCCTGTAAAGATATCACATGCAGGACTTTTTGTTTCTTATCTACGATCTGCATGAAGTCCGCGCTGTACGCACCCTCTGCATGTTCTACTCCGTCGATTTTCGAAATCGCGTCCACATCGTCCTGTGTCACACCATATGTACTGAGCGCTTTGATATCCATAAGATTGCTTTCATCAAAATATGCATCTCCCGTCAGTCTCATATCCGGCTCCGATGCACGAATTCCTGAGAAAAATGCAACGCCCAGTGCCACTATAAATAAAATAGACAGGAATCGCCCCGGACTCTTTCGAATCTCCATATAAAAATCTTTGCTCGTTGGTTTCATTTTCATATGTAATGCCTCTCTTTACCACTCAATCATCTCAACTGGAACTGGGTGTTCGTTCACTGTCATCTCTGATACCATACCATTCTTTATCTTAATGACACGGTCCGCCATTGGCGCAATTGCAGAGTTGTGTGTGATCAGAATTACGGTCATCCCCTTTTCCCTGCAAGTATCCTGAAGAAGCTTCAAGATTGCTTTACCTGTATTGTAATCCAGCGCTCCTGTCGGCTCGTCACACAGCAAAAGCTTCGGATTCTTTGCAAGTGCTCTTGCAATGGAAACCCTCTGCTGTTCTCCACCAGATAGCTGCGCCGGGAAATTATCCAGGCGCTCACCAAGTCCTACATCTTCCATAACCTCCTGGGCATCCATCGGATTCTTACAAATTTGAAGAGCTAATTCTACATTTTCAAGAGCAGTCAGGTTCGGGATCAGATTATAAAACTGAAATACAAAACCAATGTCATCTCTTCTATATGCAGTCAATTGTCTCGGTGAATACTGTGCAATATCTTTTCCATCTACGATCACTCGACCAGAGCTTGCCGTATCCATTCCTCCAAGAATATTCAATACTGTCGTCTTTCCGGCACCACTTGGTCCTACCACAACCGCAAATTCTCCCTTCTCAATCTGGAAATCAATACCAGCCGCGGCCATAATCTGCACCTCACCCATCTGATATATTTTCTTCACATCCTCAAGGGACACAAAACTACTCATAGTCTTCCTCCACTTCCGTTGACAGCCAATCCTCTTCCCTTACCGATTTTTCACCTTTCCCTGATTCGGCCATCAATGCTAATTCTGCTTTCATTCTATCATAATCTTTCATATCCAAAATCACGTACTCACCTCTGCCATTTTTAGTCAAAAATACCGGAGCACCTTCACTTGTTTCTTTTAATACTTCTGTATAATTTCTCAAATCAGAAATTGGTTTTATATTTGGCATCTTCACCGCTTCCTTTCAGTTCTTTTTCTTAGTATAACAATTCTTTTTCTTCTTTACAATCAAATTCACACGTTAATTTTACAGCAGCAAAAAAATAAAATCATAATGCATTTCATCTCCAAGTACTTTATACTATTATTAAGAACTACTAATGTCATTTTTCTATAAATTATAAAGATTGGAGTTTGCCATGGAATTACTTATGAACACTCAGAAAGAATGTCAGCAACTGGAAGTATACGGGGAATATTTGAAGAAAATACCAGAACTGCTGAAACAATTAGAAACTGTTGAGAAAATGTATCAGAAAGCCGTGTTAGAAGAAGCCATGCTGAAAGACAAGCCTCTTGATAATCACAGTGTCCAGCTCTATGCAGAACGTCTGCACAGAATCAAAGAACAATGCGAGATTCGCTCCGCAGACATCCGTCAGCAATGCACACTTATCCTCGAACTCAAAAGCCAGATAGAAGCCGAAAGTAGTGTATTAAGAGCATTGCAGTCATAATTAACAAAAATACAGGTCATTCTATTCTCCCAGAGCGGAACATTCCGCTGAGCCTATTAAAACAGTTCGAGTGCAAGCAATGGCTTTCACTCGAACTCTAGTCTCATCTCCATCGCTCTGTAGTCGGATAGAATGACCTGTATTTTTGCATATTATCCCGCAACTTCGTGTCAACATGTAAGTTTTATTGATTATATACTGCCGGGAAACTGCAGAGCAGAAAATCCACCTGATTTTTCTGACTGAATGCATTATTTTTCCACTTCTTTCGGCGCATAACTTGTGAAAAGTTTCAGTTCGCCAATAACTATAAAAAATCCAGACTATTTTTCTCGACTTCAGAGCGATGTAAATGAGACTGTAGGAAAAGTGAAAGTCTTTACTTGCACTTTTCCTGCTTTATCAGGCTCATTGTAATGTCTCGCTCTGCGGAGGATAAAATAGTCTGGATTTTTATTATGTTATATAATTTCAACTGAACTTTTCAAAAATTACTCCCGCCCATCGAAGCAATACGTACATACCTGACTTGGATCAATTCCAATAGACTCTAAAAGATCGTCCAGTCTATGGTATCTTAGTGACGTAAAGTTCTGGATTCTTCGAATTTCTTCGATCATATTTGCATAGCGGTCGGAGCATGGATCTGAATACTCTTTTAATACCTCTGCAGATACTTCTCCGCCTTCCTGCTCCTGAATGACTCTTCTCGTGATCAGATCCATCTCGGATTTCGATCTTGAGAAGTTCAGGTATTTACATCCATAAAGAAGCGGTGGACATGCCGGGCGGATATGCACTTCCTTCGCTCCGCTTCTATATAAAAACTCTGTTGTCTCACGAAGCTGTGTTCCACGGACGATCGAGTCATCGATCAAGAGTAATTTCTTGTCTTCGATCAGAGCCTGTACAGGAATCAGCTTCATTCTCGCGATCAGGTCACGCTGACTTTGGTTGGTCGGCATAAATGATCTCGGCCATGTCGGTGTGTATTTGATAAATGGTCTTGCATACGGAATTCCTGATTCATTTGCATATCCGATTGCATGAGCAATACCTGAATCCGGCACACCTGCTACAATATCCGGATGCACACTATCTCCATCACGCTTTGCCAGCATACTTCCGCAACGGTAACGCATTTCCTCAACATTTACCCCTTCATACGCAGAAGTCGGATATCCATAGTATACCCACAGGAAAGAACAGATCTTCATCTTGCCAGTTCTTGCCGGGCGTATTTCTTCTACTCCCTCCGATGTCACATAGACGACCTCGCAAGGTCCCAGTTCCTTATAATCGGTATAGCCCAGGTTAATATAAGCATGACTTTCAAATGAAAGACAGTAGGAATCATCCTTCTTACCTATCACAAGTGGTGTCCGCCCATACCTGTCCCTTGCACCATAGATTCCTTCTTTTGTCATGACCAGCATCGTCATAGAACCATCAACTACGTCCTGTACATATTTGATTCCTTCTGCTATGGACTCTTTCTCACAAATAAGCGCCGCCACAAGCTCTGTCACATTAATCTGCCCGTTAGTCATCTCCTGAAAATGTGAATGATCTTTCTCAAACAGACCTTTTAATAGTTCCTCATAGTTATTAACTTTTCCGACTGTTGTGATTGCAAAGCTTCCAAGGTGTGACTGAATCAGAAGTGGCTGCGGATCATAATCGGAAATACAGCCGATTCCAAGATATCCTTTCATTTCTGCCACATCATGATCAAACTTTGTACGGAATGGAGAATTCTCTATATTATGAATGGCACGGTAAAATCCATCCTCTCCATAAACTGCCATTCCTCCTCGTCTTGTACCAAGATGTGAGTGATAGTCTACTCCGTAAAATAATTCCAGGACACAGTCCTGCTTTGATGCTACACCAAAAAATCCTCCCATGGCGACCTCCTTATATACTCTTTTGTTTTTATAATTATTTATTCCGTGCATAAAAGTAACCTGGCAAAAGCCAGGTCACTCTTTTTACTTTAACATCTCACGAAGCTTCTGGTTGACCAATCCGGGATTTGCTTTCCCCTTCATTGCTTTCATCGTCTGACCTACCAATGCTCCAAGTGCCTTCTTTTTTCCACCCTTATAGTCTACTACAGCCTGTGGATTATCTGCAATAACTTTTTTGAGAACTTCTATAAGTGCTCCTTCATCATTGACCGTTTTAAGCCCATGTTCTTCAACATATTTTTCTGGATCTACATTTTTCTCGAACACATGATCGAAAACTTCTTTCGCCACCGAGCTGTTGATTGTTCCTGCATCTGCAAGCTCGATCAGTTTCGCAAGGTTCTCCGGCGTAAATGTAATATCTTCTGATTCCATGTTATGTTCTTTTAAGAGCCGCATCGTCTCCACCATAAGCCAGTTGGAAACTTTCTTAGGTTTTCCACATAAAGCAGTTGTTTCTTCAAAGATATCCGCCATATGTTTAGATTCTGTGAGAATTTCTGCATCATATTGTGGAATATCGAACTCTTTCTTGTAACGCTTTAATTTTTCCTCACGGAATTCCGGCTGTCGTTTCTTAACCCGGTCAATCCATTCCTGGCTGATAACAATCGGGACAAGATCCGGTTCTGGGAAGTAACGGTAATCCTGTGCATCTTCTTTGGAACGCATTGCATGTGATGATTCTTTATTATCATCCCAGCGTCTCGTCTCCTGAACAACTTTCTTTCCGGCTTCCAGAAGCTCGATCTGACGCTCCCGCTCTCCTTCAATGGCTCTTGCAATTGCCTTAAAAGAGTTCAGGTTCTTCATCTCCGTTCTTGTTCCGAATTCACTGGCCCCCATTTCACGCACAGACAGGTTCACGTCCGCTCTCATAGAACCCTCCTGCAATTTGCAGTCAGAAGCACCAAGATACTGAATCGTTGTACGAAGCTTTTCCAGATATGCAATAACTTCCTCAGAAGAGCGCATATCCGGCTCCGATACAATCTCCACAAGCGGTACACCGCTTCGGTTGTAATCTACCAGTGATGTATCGTCCCACTCGTCATGGATCAGCTTACCGGCATCTTCCTCCATATGCATTTCATGGATCCGTATTTTTTTCTTCGTATCGCCAACTTCGATCTCTACATAACCATTTCTTGCGATTGGTAAATATAACTGGGAAATCTGATAGTTCTGTGGGTTATCCGGATAGAAGTAATTCTTACGGTCAAATTTGCATACTCTTGTAATATCACAGTGAGTTGCAAGTCCGATTCCCATTGCATACTCTACTACCTGTCTGTTCAGTACCGGAAGGGAACCTGGCATACCAGTACATACCGGACATGTGTGGGTATTTGGCGCACCCCCGAACTGAGTGCTGCAACCACAGAAAATCTTTGTCTTTGTCGCAAGTTCTACGTGAACCTCAAGTCCAATGACTGTCTCATACTGCTTTGCCATAATTATCTTCCCTCCTTCACAAACTGTGGTGCTTCATAAGTTCTTGTCTGTTCAAATGTGTAGGCTGCCTGAATAATTTTTTTCTCCTGGAAGCAGTCTCCGATAAGCTGCATGCCAATTGGAAGTCCTTTTGAATCTTTTCCTACCGGAATGCTGATTCCCGGAAGTCCTGCCAGATTCACAGAGATTGTGTAAATGTCACTCAAATACATTTTCATCGGATCACTTAAGCTCTTTCCAAGCTCTGGTGCCGTTGTCGGAGCCGCCGGAGCCACGATCATATCATATTTTGCAAATGCTTTGTCAAATGCCTGTTTAATCAGTGCCTTTGTACGAAGTGCTTTCAGATAGTAAGCATCATAATATCCAGAGCTTAATACGAAAGATCCAAGCATGATCCTGCGCTTTACTTCTGCTCCGAATCCTTCGGAACGTGTCTTTTTGTACATGTTGTGAAGTCCTTCGTATTCTTCTGTGCGGTAACCATATTTTACGCCATCAAAACGTGCCAGGTTGGAACTTGCCTCAGCATCTGCAATAATGTAGTATGCCGGAATCGCATATTTCACAAGACTTAAATCAAATTCTTCTACAACTGCGCCTTTTTCTTCTAGGACCTTCACTGCATTTAAAATCTGCTCTTTTACGTCTGCGCTTAATCCATCCCCAAAGTAATCTCTCGGAATACCAATCTTCATACCTTTCACGTCGTCTGTCAATGCCGAAGTAAAGTCATATTCCCGCTCCACGGAAGTACTGTCTTTTACATCATGAGAAGCGATTGTCTCAAGGATAGTCGCACAATCTGTCACATCTTTCGCAATTGGTCCGATCTGATCCAGCGAAGAACCGTAAGCAATCAGTCCGTACCTGGATACCGTTCCATAAGTCGGTTTAATCCCCGTTACACCACAAAATGAACTCGGCTGACGGATAGATCCACCTGTATCAGAACCAAGTGCATAAGCGCACTCACCTGCTGCCACTGCTGCGCAGGAGCCACCTGAAGAACCGCCTGGCACATGTCCCAGGTTCCATGGATTTCTTGTCACTCCATAATAAGAAGTCTCGGTTGTACTTCCCATGGCGAATTCATCCATATTCGTCTTTCCGATTATGACTGCACCGGCCTTTTCCAAGTTCAAAACTGCCTCTGAAGTAAAGGTTGGAACAAAATTTTCCAGAATTTTGGAACTGCAAGTTGTTCTCGTCCCTTTCGTGCACATATTATCCTTGATTGCCACCGGAACACCTGCAAGAGGACTCAGAAGTGTTCCGTCATCGATCATCTTCTGAACTTCTTCGGCACGCTTTAATGCACCCTCTTTATCAATGGTCACATAGCTGTGCACATCATTCTCTACCTTTTCAATCTGATCCAGATATGCCTGCGTGGCTTCCGTAACTGAAATTTCTTTTGCTTTTATTTTCTTTCCGAGTTCCACTGCTGTCAGACTCATAATATCCATAACTCGTCTCCTCCTATCCGATTGTCTTCGGCACCTTGAAGCTCTGATCCTTCATAAGTGGTGCATTTGCCAATGTATCACTGCTGCCATCACCATTTGTCACAACGTCTTCGCGAAATACATTATTCACCGGAAATACATGAGACATCGGTTCAATTCCATCCGTGTCGAGTTCATTTAATACATCAATGTAGTCCAACATTTTTTCCATATCTGCCTTGGCTTCTTCTTTCTCTTTCTCTGAAAGTTCCAGCTTCGCCAGAATCCCCACATACTCAATGGTCTCGTCTGAGATTTTGTTTGCCATTTTAAGCGCCCTCCTGTCTGAAAGTTATTATCTTACTAATATCAGACACAAGGCTGCTCTATAATTTCTGTAAGTACACCTTAATTCTTGTCTCTGATATTTATTAATAATTGTAATATTGGTAATAATCTGTCGTTGATACTTTCTCACTCGGAGTCAGTCTGAGTTCCATATTGTCATCTAATGTAATCTGCGCATTTTTCGGAAGAACAAGATTCTTATATTCCTTTCCGTCTGTGCAATTCTCGCCCAGATACAGATTTTTTGTCTCCATAGATTCACCATATTCTGTATAAATATCAACGTCCACACTGCCTTCTCCACTGACCAGTATCAGATCATACACCCCTGCCGGAAGGTCAGGACCTACGGTCAGGTCTTTTTTTACTACCAAAGGCTCTTGTCCTGCCAGTGGATTATTTTCATAAAGAATGTTTTCTGTCTGCGCATTATCTGAATAAAGTGTAATCGTTGTCTGTGAAGAAATGTGAACAATCGCGCCATTGTATAATCTTAAGTCATCCAGATAATCACCGTCTGTCCGCCCTGCATATTCATAAAGGTAAAATCCGCTGTCCCAGTCATCAACTTGGACCGTATCGTAATCATAAGATACATCCGCCTGATAATTTCCTTCCGGAATGTGAACACCGACCACATAGTCACCACTGGTCAGCTCAAAACTTACACTCTCACCATCTGCCGGAAGCTCTTTTGTCACATTTTCATACGGGTCACTTCTTGTATAGTCTTGTGTATTCTCCTGGTATCCGCTGATTGCGTCATCTAAAATATCACTGACCATCGGTTGGAAAATACCAAAAAATACATTGAAGATGACAATGACTGCTATAATCTTACTGATGATCCTTCCCGGCTTTTTCTTCTTACCGACTTTCTTACGCCCTGTACTTCCTGTATTTCCAGAGTAAGTAGTTGTACTCCCCTGCCAGGACTGATCCTGCTGCCTGTTGTTATCTTTTTGACTCCCCTGCCAGGACTGTCTCGGTGTATTTGGCTTCGGCTGTTTCTCCGGCTTCTCATTCTTGCCATAATGCACATGAGTCAATGGTTCATGATCACATTCACTTTGGTTTATCCGATAATTTTTATCGGATTTGTTATTGTCTAATCCACACTCCGTACAGATTCCATTACTATTCAGTTTTCCTCCACATAAAGAACATCTCTTTCCAAACATAGCTTCTTCCATCCTCTCTGCTCATTTCGCTCCCGGGTGGTTAAGCAGATACATTTCCACTTTTATGGGGGAGCATAGATGAGAAGAACTGTCTGGAAATTCTCTATGGCTCCAGTCTGCTTAAGTCTCTTGGGAATAATGTTGTTTCTCTTACATTATCCTCCCCAAGCAGCTGCATCGTCAAGCGTTCCAGTCCAATTCCCAGTCCTCCGTGTGGCGGCATGCCATGTTTAAATGTAGCAAGATACTGATCCATACCTTCTGTCGTCATGCCTCTTGCTTCAATCTTCTTTAGAAGTGTCTGATAATCGTGGATTCTCTGACCTCCGGTCGTAATCTCAAGGCCACAGAAGAGAAGATCAAAGCTCAGTGTATATTTCGGATCCTCCGGATCGTCCATCGCGTAAAATGGACGCTTCTTGGACGGATAGTGCGTAACAAATACAAAATCGCTGCCCCACTCTTCTTTTGCATATTTTCCGATCAGTACTTCTTCTTCCGGCTCCAGATCAAATGGGTTACGCATCTTGTGATTATATTTCTCAGCTACCAGCTCTTTAATCTCACTGAATTTTACTGCCGGAATCTGATCTACTTTCGGAAGTTCCACATTCAGAATCTTCAGTTCTCTGGCATAATCTTTTTTTAAAAGTTCCATGGCATACTGGAGAAATCCTGTCTCCATTCCCATAATATCCTCAAATCCATCAATATAGCCCATCTCGAAGTCCAGACTCGTATATTCGTTCAAATGTCTCTTCGTATTATGCTTCTCAGCACGGAACACCGGCGCCGTTTCAAATACCCGGTCAAACACACCGACCATCATCTGTTTGTAGAACTGAGGACTTTGCTGGAGCACTGCCGGGCGGTGGAAATATTCCAGCTTAAATAAGTTTGCACCACCTTCTGCACTTTTGGCTCCAATCTTCGGTGTATGAATTTCAGTAAATTCCTGACTATATAGGAAATCACGAAATGCTCTTGTCAGTCCTTCCTGAATCCGGAATTTTGCACGCTCCCTGATATTTCTAAGAGAAATGGAACGATAATTTAACTTTGCCTCCAGAGAAGTGTTTAATTTCCACTTGGAAATTGCAAGCGGCATCATCTCATCTTCCGGCTGACTTAAGATTTTAACTTTTTTCATGCGGATTTCAATGCCATTCGGCGCTTTTTCATTCTGCTCAAGCACCCCTTCGACTTCAAGCGTTGATGCTTCTTTGATTTCTTTCAGATCAAATGTGGCACTGCCTTCTTCGTATACACACTGGAGCAGGCCTTCTCTTTTTCTTAAGATTACAAATGCAACTGTCCCCATATCACGGATTGTATGCACTGCACCATTGACTTTTACTGCCTCGCCGGTCTTTGCATTTAAAAGTTCTGTAATCTCCAATGTATCTTTTTTCTTTACGCCTGTCTGGTATTCCATGACTGTTTCCCTCCTGTTAAATTTTGTTCCATTTTATTACTCTTTTAATATTTTTCTTTCAGAAAGTATCTTTCTTAATGCAAAAAGTCCCGGAATACATAATCGTATTCCGGGACGGATTATCTTAATATCCGCGGTACCACCCGCTTTTGAACTCGTCTTTGAATTCATCTCTCGCACATAACGCGTGCCAGCGTACTGCTCTACTTGCAACTGCTGTAAATTAAAACCTAAATTGCTTTCGCTCAGTCTGCTCCAGAGTGTTCCCTATTGTTCCTTTCCCTCAAATGACGCTCTCAGTCGGTGGCGTCATATTCCTGTCAAGTTATCACGAACAGAGTCTCTTTCTTTGCATTTTTTTACTGTCTCTAAAAAGATGCTCTTATGTTAGCACATGTTTTTTTTCTTTGCAAGACATTTTTTCAACTTTTTTATGTTCTTTTTTGTTCTTTTCCTTTCTTTCAATCTTCTCTTAGACAATTCCTCTCAAAGCTGGCTGCGGATTACTGTTGAGTATCAAGAATGCCTCGGCATTCTTGATACGAGGTGTGAGTCATCTTCCAGTTGATATAATACACAAGTGCATCAATAAACTGCGCGCTTCCAGGACATTTCTTCGCACCAAATCCCATGATCTCCACCATATATTCCCGGTTGTTCTGCCACCCCACTTCTACAACCTTCCGGATTGCCCGCTCTACTTTTCTTGGCGATTCGTCATAGATCTGTCCAATAACAGGATAAATATCAGCCATAATGCACAGCGGCTCTCTCATGTACTGATCCGCCAGTCTGACCGCCACTGGTAAATATGTATACCCTTTATATTTTGGCGTAATATTGCATTTCGATAAAACTTGTAGTGTTGCATTCTCCATGTTACGTCCCCCCTGATTCTGTAGTTGATTTAAAAAAATGCACTTGCTATAATACTTACATAAAGTATTATATCCAACTACTAAGCTAATTACTTAACCGAAATTTACGACTTTTTTTCAACATCATTTTATAAATGGTCAGTTTTTTGTCCATTATTCCAGCAAACAAAAAAAGGGGAAATCGAGACGAATATGACGAAAAATGTATTATTGGACTGTTTTGTCCAGAATTTGGAAAAGGAACGTTTAAATCTTGGAATGACACAGGCAGAATTTGCATCCAAACTGGAAATTTCAGTGTCTACTTACAAAAATATCATTTCTCGTAGGACTGACAAAATTGATATCATGATCGCCATGCAAATCTACAAACTGACAGGGCATTTTCTTTATGAGTTATTTGGAAATGATAATCCGGAAATGGAATGTCTGAAAAAGTTTCGTCTGTTAAATAATCGCCAGAAGGCATACATCAGTGGCAAGATTGATTTCGAACTGGAAATGATGAGTCACGAGCAGGATTCAGAAAATATGCTGGATGTTCTTGTACTGACCGGCAACATGGAAGATGGTATGGTACTGGATTCTGCGAATGAAGAACGTATCTACTGTCCGGAATATATTAAGAAATATGGTGAACGCCTGCATTGTGGCATTCGCATTACTTCCAACCACCTTAATCCTGTGTATGTCAGAAATGATATCCTGGGAATTTCAAAGAAACCTCCGCGTGACGGTGACACCTGTATCCTGATCCACAAGCCGACCGGCCGTGCATTTATCCGCAAGATGCAACAGGGAAATCCTTGTCAGCTGCTCCCGATCAACGGTTATGGCGATATTATCACAGTTGACCCGAACAATCATACCGATATGGTACAATGGCTAAAATTCGGAGTCGTGATTGCAGTCCTGCGACGCTAACTAATTTCAATTGATTGTTTTTTTAGCAAAAACGCCACACAGATTCAAGGCTTTCTTTCGTCACCTGTCTGTGTGGCATTTTTATTATTTTAAGAGGTCGTATTCCTATCTATGTATTTATTTTCCGTCTTGGAGTACACAATCTTCTGCGCTTTATAAAGGCTCTGATATCCGGACAGCAGATAGCTGACTGCTATTACGGTACAGAAATACGGCATGCCTGCAAATCCAAACAGCTCAAATGCAATCAGAAGGGAACTGATCGGACTGTTTGTCACAGCACAGAACACGCCTACCATGCCACACGCTGCACAGATATCTACCGGCAAGCCAAATATCGGTGCTAGTGCGGAGCCGAATGTTGCCCCAATAAACAGTGACGGGACTATCTCACCGCCTTTAAAACCAGAACAAAGTGTGATACATGTAAATAATATTTTTAGCAAAAATACCCACAATTTCTGCGGTTCTGCAAAACTCTGCGCAATCGTACCTCCACCAAGTCCCAGATAGGTATCTGTTCCCGTAATCTTCCACAAAAGAACGACTGTCGCACCTCCAACAAACACTCGAAGGTACGGATTCTGAAACCATTTTTTCAACTGCTTTTCAAAAATATGTAACATCACGCAAAACAGCGCTCCGGCAAATGCAAAACAGATTGCCAGAAGAATTGCTTTTCCCCACGCGATTCCATAAAAATTCGGAACTTCTTCTACGGGATACGGTGCTGTCAGCGTCCGCACACCCATAAAGATAGAAATACGCTCTCCGATAAATGCGGAGAACACGCACGGAACGAGCGCTGCATAATACATAATCCCGACGCTGATAACCTCCATCGGGAACACTGCTGCTGCCATCGGCGTTCCAAATAGTGCTGCAAAAGCTGCGCTCATACCCGCCAGCGTCATAATACGTTTATCACTCTCATTCAAATGTATCTTACGTCCTAGCCAGTTTCCGAGGCTTGCCCCAAACTGAAGTGCCGCACCTTCCCGGCCGGCAGAACCTCCAAACAAATGCGTCAAAGCTGTCGCAATCAAAATCAATGGTGCCACTCTTCCCGGCATCGTATTCTGATCTGACCGTACTACCATAAGCACCATATCTGTTCCGACATTCTTCTCTTGCCCCGTAACATGATAAAGGAAAACAATCATGAGACCTGCAAAAGGCAGCAGATATACCATCCACATATGCCCCATACGAAAGTCCGTTGCCCACGTGATCAGATTCGCAAATGCACTGGCGATGACACCGATCACACCGCCAATCACAATCGATAATAGAATCCATTTCACCAGACTCCCTAACAATATTCTCCACGCATGAAACATATGCATGAGCTCCTTCTTCACCTTCTCCATTTCCATCTCACTTCCTCTATTCCTGTATTGTTAAAATTATAAACGCACGGATTCAAAACTTGGCTATATGCAAATTTGAATTGCACCTGTAATAACCAGCTTTTTATCCGTGCGCCTTATAAATACCTCACCTTATGAGCCTGACGGAATATATGGTCTGAGTGCCCCGGCAACATTACTGATCGGCATTGTCTGAAGCCATACTCTTCCCGGACCTGTAATCACGGTATTAAACAGCCCTTCTCCTCCAAACAGCATATTCTTCACACCCGGTACGGTCTGGATATCCATCTGACAGCTAGCCGTCATTGCTGCAAGATGCCCCGTATCGATCACGATCTGCTGTCCAGGCTGCAATTCGTATTCCACTACATGTCCGTCAAATTCCGCAAATGCAACTCCCTGTCCACTGACTTTCTGAAGAACAAATCCTTCTCCTCCAAATAATCCGGAAGCCACTTTCTTATGGAAATGTACAGACAACTGTACTCCCGCTTCACTTGCCAGAAATGCACTCTTCTGGAAGATCATTTCCTGCCCTGGTCTGATGTTAAATGCACGAATCGATCCCGGAAAACAAGAAGCAAATGCGATCATTCCGTTACCTCCCTGTGCAGTGTAAATATTCTGGAACATCTTCTCTCCTGAGAACATTCTTCCTACAGCTTTCCCAATTCCTCCATTGGTCGTTGTCTCCATCTTCATATTCGGAGACATCCAGGACATACCACCGCCTTCTGTAATCATCCGCTCTCCTGCTTCAAGCTGACAGATCACAACTGGAAGAGTATCTCCCTGAATCTGATATCTCATATTTGTCATCCTCCTTTATATGGGATTTTATATAAGTGCCATTCGGTCTAACTGACACATATATTTGTCAATACGTATCTGGTCTGCCGCTGAAATCTGCTTACCAGAAAAATAATATGTAACCCGATCAGTTTTTGAAAATTTCTCTGCATCATTAGCCCCATTCTTCACACTGATCGTATCACACTCTTTTTCCATTCTACGGATTAATTCCCGAAGTGCTCCTTCATTTCCATCTACAAATTCTATCTTATTCGGGAAAATCTCCTGATAGCTCTCTTTGAAATAATTAAAATGCGTACAGCCAAGGACAAATGCTTTATATTCCTCTAATGGATAATCCTTCAGCGCCTCCTTAAGATACGGCACAACCTGATTCTGATCGAATATTTCCTGCTCTGCAAATCTAACCAGTTTTGGAAGTGCAACCAAATCTACCATGTCACGCTTATCCACACGGTCCACCAAGTGATGAAGCTTGTCTCCTTGAATTGTGATCGGTGTTGCTGCCACCAGGATTCTTCCCGGTCTGTCGGCATATTCTTCTACTGCTTTTTTCACTGCCGGTTCCATGCCAACAATCGGCAGTGGAAACTGACTTCTGTATTCTTTTGTGGCCACACTCGTAGCTGTATTGCAGGCGATCACAATCGCATCTACCTGCTTCTTTATCATAAATGCTATAATTTCGTCAATATATCCCCGGACTTGCTCTCTTGTTTTTTCCCCATATGGGACATGCTCCTCGTCCGCATAATAGAGAAAATCTGCTTCTGGTATCATGCGAAGTGCACGGTGCAGAACAGACAACCCACCCATGCCCGAGTCAAAAATACCTATTTTCATGATGTCACTCCTAGATCAATGAATGTGCCTTGGCACAATCAAGCTGTTTCTTCATTATAGCACAGAAAATTCCTTTGCAACTGGCTTTCTTTGATTTTTTAATGTTTTTGAAAAGATAAACGAGCCGAATATTACAACATAACAAATGACTGCCAATGGCGTTGAAAATGTAAAGCTATTCTCTGTTAATTTCCATAATCCTAATAAATTATTATTTAAGAAATGAATCACCACTGCAATCCATATAGTTGATGTCCGCTTATAAATCCAACACATAAAAATTGTATGGCTGATAAGCATAACAGACCGTCCAATAAAAAAAGTAATTGGAAGTTTAGTTATCATATAGTCTATCGGCAAATGAAAAAGCACTTCTATCGTTCCCAGGAAAAATATTGCTTTATAAACTCCATATTCCTTCTCCAGCAATGGAAACATAAAATATCCCCAACCATATTCCTCGCCCAAGAATACAATAAATGTAAAGATAAACAGTGGAACAAAACCAACTAGCTGTTTCACATCTGCCAATGGAACCTTTAATTGCGCTACATCTCCTGTTTTTAGATAATCACATACGAATTCCACTCGAACCATAAGAATAAAAATAGCGATATAAAGCAACGCATATTTCAATACTTCCTTAAACGAAACATTATAAGACAGACCTATATTTGCCAAAGTATTTTCTCCAATGGATTGTAAAAAGTAAATACTACATAATGATTCAGCTATCATCAATATTTGAGATATAACGGCACTACTTGGAATAACAACAGATATTACAGTATATATCGTCATTCCTGCAAAACAAATTTTATAAAACTTAAAAAATTTATTGGATTCATTCTGACTTGATGCCCGTTGTTTTGTAAACAAAGTACTCATGGTTGGTAAAAGCATCAAAATATAACCTTCTGAGAACTTTTTTAAATGAAACACCTGATTATATAAAATCCCCAAAAAAATAAAAAGAATTTCAAAACTAAACATGAATAATAAGAAATACTGTATCATGGACTTTTCTTTTTTATCAGTCATAATATCCCCCCTTCCAGCTCTATAAACTCAGTATACCATGGAAAATATTTAAACTACAATTTTATAAAAAGAAAAGCCACAAAACTAACCATATATCAGCTTTGCGACCAATCATAGTCGGAGTGACAAGATTTGAACTTGCGACCTCTACGTCCCGAACGTAGCGCTCTACCAAGCTGAGCCACACTCCGATACATTCTTTAATTAAGTAACCGGATACTCATTCAAGTATCCGGCGCCCCTGCCAAGGAACTACGGATAGAGGACTCGAACCTCTACTAACAGAGTCAGAGTCTGCTGTGCTGCCATTACACCAATCCGCATTAGTGTGATGTTCTGCGTTATCAGCGAACAAATATTATTATACTTAATTCTGAAAAAAAGTCAATACCCTTTTTTCTTTTTTTCAATAATTTGCATTATCATCCTCCACATTCCAAACAACGCACCGTCTGTATACTAAAAAAGGTCCACCGGACCTTTTTGTCGTATGCTTGGAAACGCAAAATGCTGAGTATCTCTTACGAAATACTCAGCATCAATAGCTACGGATAGAGGACTCGAACCTCTACTAACAGAGTCAGAGTCTGCTGTGCTGCCATTACACCAATCCGCATCAGTGTGAATAACTCTGCTGTTTTATTTGTCCGGCGAATATTAATTATACACATATCCCCAAAAATGTCAATAGATTTTTTGCATTTTCCTTTATATTTATAAATGAAATATTTAAACAATTCCAAAAAGAGATACCGTTAATCGCTGATGGGGCCGTAGTATTTTAACAAAATGCTACGACCCCATCTACAATTTACAATCAACTTACATTTCTTTGATTCTCTTGATTGCTGCTACTGTGTTTTCGTATGTTCCAAATGCTGTCAGGCGGAAATATCCTTCTCCGCTTGGTCCGAATCCGGATCCTGGTGTTCCGACTACGTTTGCTTTTTCAAGCAGATAATCGAAGAAATCCCAGGATGTCATTCCTTTTGGTACTTCCAGCCAGATGTATGGTGCATTGACACCGCCGGATACGTTGTATCCTGCGTCTTTCAGGCCTTGTTTGATGGTCTTTGCATTGTTCATGTAATATGCAACCTGATCTTTTAACTGAGCTTTTCCTGCATCGGAATATACTGCTTCTCCTGCGCGCTGTACGATGTAAGGTGCTCCGTTGTATTTTGTTCCGTGGCGTCTTGCCCACAGGGAGTGAAGCATAACATCTCCGGATTTCAAATCTTTTGGAATAACGGTTGCTCCAAGACGTACTCCTGTAAATCCTGCGTTCTTTGAGAAGCTTCGAAGCTCGATTGCACAGGTTCTTGCACCTTCACACTCGTAAATTGTATGTGGTACGTCTTCTTCGGAAATGTAAGCTTCGTATGCAGAATCATAGATGATAACTGCTCCGACTCTGTTTGCATAATCTACCCATTCCTGAAGCTGTGCTTTTGTGATTGTGGAGCCTGTCGGGTTATTCGGGAAGCACAGATAAATAATATCCGGTGTTTCGTCTGGAAGTGCTGGTGCAAAATTCGTCTCTTTTGTGCAAGGCATGTAGATCACATTGCTCCATGTCTCTGTCTTTGCATCGTAAGTTCCGGTACGTCCTGCCATTACATTGGTGTCAACATATACCGGATAAACCGGGTCACACACTGCAATCTTACTGTCTGCCGCAAAAATTTCCTGAATATTTCCGGAATCGCATTTTGCTCCATCAGAAATAAAGATTTCGTCTGCCTGAATGTCGCAGCCTTTATCCTGATAATCATTTTTCGCCATAGCGCTTCTCAAGAATTCATATCCAAGATCTGGTGCATATCCGTGAAATGTTTCGGCATGTCCCATCTCGTCGACTGCTTTATGCATGGCCTCAATGATCGCAGGTGCAAGTGGCTGTGTTACATCACCGATTCCCAAACGGATGATCGGTGCATCTGGATTCGCTGCTGAGAACGCTGCAACTTTTTTGGCAATATTGGAAAACAGATAGCTTCCCGGTAACTTTAAGTAGTTTTCATTTAC
>OHAU01000740.1_pt1 | contig 43300 bp, 38 predicted proteins | sample 1577181 | NCBI WGS metagenome assembly OHAU01 (sample SAMEA3541472, study PRJEB24748) | human gut metagenome | biome: human gut; feature: human-associated habitat; material: faeces | place: China | collected 2012 | reverse complement strand
ATTCCGAAGCTTATATGGAGAAATGTATCCAGTCTCTTCTTCCGGGAGGAGACGAAGTAGAGATTCTTGTAATCGATGACGGTTCCAAGGACAGAACTGCAGAGATCGCAGATCAGTATCAGGAGAAATATCCGAACATCGTCCGCTCCATCCATCAGCCAAACCTTGGCCACGGCGGCGCCGTAAACACCGGTATCCACAATGCCCAGGGTCTCTATTTTAAGGTTGTAGACAGCGATGACTGGGTAAATGAAGAATCCTACAAAGAGATCCTGAAAACTCTGGAAGAGCTGGTAAAAGGCTCCAAAACAGTTGACCTTCTCATCAGTAACTTTGTATACGAGAAACAGGGTGCGACCCGCAAGAAGGTTATGCAGTACCGTCACTGCCTGCCAGTGAACCAGATTTTCACCTGGAATGAAGTAGGCCACATGCCAAAGGGAAAATATCTTCTCATGCACTCCATGATCTACCGTACCCAGCTTCTCCTTGAGTGCAACCTGACTCTGCCGGAGCATACCTTCTACGTAGATAATATTTTTGCCTTTGATCCGCTGCCGTATGTACAGAACATGTACTACCTGGATACCAATTTCTACCGTTACTTTATCGGCCGCGATGACCAGTCCGTAAACGAGACAGTTATGATTCGCAGAATCGACCAGCAGCTCCGTGTAAACAAACTGATGGTAAATTCCTACACAAGCTGCGGCAACATGAATAAACGCACCAGAGCTTACATGATCAGTTATCTGGACATTATTACTACCATTTCCTCCATTATGCTGATCCGCTCCGGCACAAAGGAAGCTCTCGACAAGAAGAAGGAGCTTCTGGAATATATCCGCTCCACGAACCGTGCCCTCTACGGAAAACTTCGCCACAGCCTCATGGGTAACTTCATGAACCTTCCAGGCCGCGGCGGACGTAAGGTGTCTGTAGCTGCATACAAGCTTTGCCAGAAGTTCTACGGATTTAACTGATTAATGATCAGGGCGCTCTGGAGACTGTTTGAAAAATCATTCCTGCAATCTGTACGCCCCACTTTGCAGCATATTTTATCTATATTCGGTTGTCGCCGCTCGTATTTTTGTTAAAAAAAAACGCGCCTTCCCATTTCTGGAAGTGCGCGTTTTTTTTAATAATGTTTCCTGCGATTATTCCGTCCAATTCTCTCTACTGCCATGTCACTTGCTTCTTCTCCTGCCTTCTGCGGATAGAAAAACAGATATCCAAACAGCGCCAGCGTAGCACCACAGCACACATCAATTACGGAATGCTGCTTCAGGAACATAGTAGACATGATAATAAGTAATGTAAGAACCAATGATCCATACCTTACCCCTTTGTGGTCTCTCAGCGCCTCACAATTGGTAAGTGACATATGAACTGCCAGAGAATTAAATACATGAATACTTGGCAGAACATTGGTCGGTGTATCCGTCCGATACAGCCATCTTACCATATCTGTAAACACGTTTTCCCTTGGAAACTCCGATGGTCTTAAGTGCAGTACATTTGGATATGCATAAGACACGATCAGGAAAACAGTCATACCCATCATCATATTGAAAATCAACTGATAATATTCTTTTTTATTCTTGTTCCTGAAGATAAAGTATAAAACTGTGAGAATCTGATACGGAAACCATAATAGATAGGGGACAATAAAATACTCACAAAATGGTATGTAATCATCAAAAACAGTGTCGATCACATGAAATCCCCATACCGGCCTGCACTCCAGATACTCAAAAAAAAGCATATAAACAATGGCATACGCAAGTATGATCAGACCATGCCTGTATTTTTTTATAAATTGTACCAAGTCTTTTTCACTCCTTTTCCAATCTGGGTTACCGGTCTTGTAATTCCGGATCCCCCAAATCGTGAGAGATTATACCACAGGTAAAATGATTTTTAAAGAGCTTTTTTCAATGGAAACTGTTAAATCTTCGCGAATTCCGCCAGATTCCCCGTCAATATGAATGGGAAGAGCGGACGCACTATGTACATGGATATCGCTGCAGGTGAGAATATGTATTCCCCTGATGCCCACATGCTTTCCGAAAAAAGCAGTAGGCAGGCAAAATAAAAGCTTTATCTTACGGATACCTTCCACAAGGATCACGTCCAGAAGCTGGTCGTCAGGCTGAGCATCCGGGCAGAACTTAAAACCGCCGCCTTCATATTTCTGATTCATAACCGCTGTAAAATATACGTGGTCATAGGAAAAAGTATTCTCTCCATCTAGGGTCACTGTCATTTTTCCTGGATTAATAAAAATCAGCTGCTTCAATGCAATGAAAAGATAAATCAGCTTTCCCAGCCCAAGACGATTGAATATCTTCTTTAAGGGCGTTGCCAGAACCTCCTGGCATACGCCGGCGTCATATCCGATTCCCGTGCTGATACCGAATCGGGACTTCTTATTATTGCGGAGCAGGTAAGGAACATCCATTTTGCTGATATGCTCTGCCTTTAGGATATATTCCAGTGATTCCATTGGATCAAAAGGGAGTCTCATGCTTCTGCAGAAATCATTGCCAGAGCCGGTTGGAATGTATCCGAAGACTACCCGGTCAAAATCGGTGATGCCGGTGAGCACCTCGTGAATGGTGCCGTCACCTCCCACTGCAATGATATATACAGGCTCAGATTCAGTGCCAAGAGCACAGGCATCAGAAGCAATCTCTGCAGCATGTCCGGAATATCTTGTAAGGCAGTACTGGAAATCAATTCCCCGAAGCATAAGCTGCTGATGAATTTCATTCCAGATGGAACGTCCCCTGCCAGAGCGGGAATTGGGATTAACAATAAAATAATACATAACTTCTCCTAGGTTTTTAGAACATGTTTGCAAAATCTCCCATAAATTGTGAAGCACATATCAGGGAAAGTATTTGGGGGCATGCTCTGTGGCAAAGAACCTGAAGCCTTGCGATGTAGATTCTCTGTCTTTTATGGTTACATAATAGCATTGGTGGGATCGTTTTACAAATTAATTTTAACAAAATATTCTTAAAAATTTCTGAAGTGTGTTATAATGTAACTATTCCTTAACAATTATGGAGAGGATTTCACTGTTTGCTTAAGCAGACATCATCAAATACGAAAATAATCAGGAGTGTATACATGAAATCACTTGTAATTGCGGAAAAACCGTCCGTCGCCAGAGACATTGCCCGTGTTCTTGGCGCAAACCAGAAAAATGGTGGTATTCTCGAAGGCAAAAACTATGTAGTAACCTGGGCACTTGGACATCTTGTAACCCTGGCTGACCCGGAAGAATATGACAGAAAGTATGAAAAATGGGAAATGGCGACCTTGCCCATGCTCCCCAAGGAGATGAAGCTGGTAGTCATCCGCCAGACAGGCAGGCAATTTTCCGTAGTAAAGACTCAGCTTTTCCGAAAAGATATTGGAGAAATCATTATAGCCACAGATGCAGGACGGGAGGGGGAACTTGTTGCCCGCTGGATTCTGGAAAAAGCAGGCTGCCATAAGCCAATTAAGAGACTGTGGATTTCCTCAGTCACAGATAAAGCAATTAAAGAAGGCTTTGCCAATCTGAAAGACGGGCATGACTATGATAATCTTTACCGTGCAGCTGTTGCAAGGGCAGAAGCAGACTGGCTGGTGGGAATGAATGGTACCAGAGCTCTCACCTGTAAATACAACGCCCAGCTTTCCTGTGGCAGGGTGCAGACCCCCACCCTTGCCATGATCGCAAAGCGAGAAGAAGAAATCCGCAAATTTGTGCCCAAAGAATATTATGGTATTTCTCTGGAGACCCAGGATGTGAAATGGACCTGGAGAGATGAGAAAACAAAGAGCTTCCGTACTTTTTCCAGGGAAAGGGCAGAGCAGATCAAAGGCAGGCTGGAGAACGCTGCTCTTGAAATAACCAGTGTAGAGAAAAAAGCAAAAAAGACTATGGCCCCGGGCCTGTACGACCTGACAACTTTGCAGAGGGAAGCCAACCTGAAATATGGTTTTTCTGCAAAAGAGACCCTGAATATTATGCAGCGCCTTTACGAAAACCACAAAGTACTCACATATCCCAGAACCGATTCCCGATACATTGGAAAGGACATTGTTCCTACTATTAAGGAAAGACTGAAGGCCTGCGGAATCGGTCCGTACAGAAAGCTTGCTGGCGCACTTATGAATAAGCCTGTGCAGGTGAATGGAAGTTTTGTGGATGATAAGAGGGTCAGTGACCACCATGCGATCATTCCGACAGAACAGTTTGTTCAGCTGGACCACATGACAAATGAAGAACGGAAGATTTATGATATGGTTGTCCGTCGTTTCCTTGCAGTTCTTTATCCTGCAAGCCAGTATGAGCAGGTGACCATGGAGGCGAAAGCGGCAGGAGAAACTTTTGCAGCCAGCGGCAAAGTGATAAAGAGCATGGGCTGGAAGGAAGTTTACGAAGGCGGAGCAGATGATGATTTGGAAGATGAGGCGGATGATGAGAAAAAACTGAAAGACCAGCGTCTTCCGGAGATGAAAACCGGAACCAGACTAAAGATTTTGAAAACTTCCTTAAATACAGGAAAAACAAAACCGCCAGCAAGATTCACAGAGGCAACTCTTCTTGCAGCTATGGAAAATCCGGTGAAATTTATGGAGACAAGAGATAAAGAAGCGGTGAAAACCCTGGGAGAGACTGGGGGGCTTGGAACCGTTGCCACAAGAGCAGACATTATTGAGAAACTTTTCCATTCCTTTATGATGGAGAAAAAAGGCAATGAGATCCATATTACCTCAAAGGCAAAACAGCTTCTGGAGCTGGTGCCGGAAGACCTGAAAAAGCCTGAGCTCACGGCTGACTGGGAGATGAAGCTTTCCCAGATTGCAAAAGGCAGGATACGTCAGGGGGATTTTCTTCACCAAATCCGTGACTATACCTGTGAAATTGTAGATGAGATCAAGACCGGGGAGGGCACGTTCCGCCACGACAATCTTACCAACAAAGTATGTCCGCAGTGCGGCAAAAAACTTCTGGCTGTCAATGGCAAAAACAGCAAAATGCTGGTATGCCAGGACCGTGAGTGCGGCTACCGTGAAACGATTTCCCGCACTACCAATGCCCGTTGTCCGAAATGCCATAAACGTATGGAAATGTATGTGAAAGGTAAGGAAGAGACGTTTGTCTGCCAGTGTGGTTATAAGGAGAAGCTTTCCGCGTTCCAGGCAAGACGCCAGAAAGAGGGCGCAGGAGTAGGCAAGCGTGATGTGCAGAACTATCTGCGCAGGCAGCAGAAGGAGGCAAATGAGCCGGTGAATAATGCTTTTGCACAGGCATTGTCTGGAATTAAGCTGTAAATACAGAGGATAGATAATACGGAGATGCTGTTGATGGCAGCATGTTATATTACTGTTCACTGGCAATGTCCCGCGGGGTGTTTTTGGTGAATATCGTTTACAGAAAAATGGGGAATCTCAGCGGGAAATCTTGAAAATGCATGATTTCAGTGCATCGCGAAGTGAACCGTAACCATGTTTGTCTACAAAAAAATAAAAGAAAGAGGAATTTGCATATGCGCCGAGAAGTATCTTTGGAAGAGATTTCCGACGGAAGACTTTATGAATTAAATGATATGGTAAAGGCAGACTGTCAGGATTGTGCGGGCTGTCATGACTGCTGTGAGGGTATGGGGGACTCAGTTGTGCTGGATCCCATGGATGTGTACCGTCTGTGTACGAATCTGGGAAAAACACCACAGGAACTGGTAAGCACCGGGCTGATCCAGTTCGATGCCATGGATGGGAATATTCTGCCTCATCTTTGCATGAGTGGAAAAAACCAATGCTGTGTTTTCCTGAATGAACAGGGACGGTGCAGCATTCATGACTTCCGTCCTGGGTTCTGCAGACTTTTCCCATTGGGACGTTTCTATGAAAATGGAGGATTTAAGTATTTTCTGCAGATCCATGAATGTAAGAAGACAAGCCGGAGCAAGATCAAGGTAAAGAAATGGATCGACACTCCGGATCTTCGCCAGTATGAAAAGTTTGTAGCTGACTGGCATTATTTTTTGCTGGATGTGCAGGAGGTTCTTTATAATGCCACAGATGCCCAGCTGATCAAAAATCTGAATTTATATGTGGTGAATCGTTTTTATATGAAACCATATGAAGTGGGCAGAGATTTCTATGAGCAGTTTGAAGAAAGACTGACAGAAGGAAAGCTGCTGTTAAGTCTGGCATAATTGAATAGAAAAACTCCCGGAACACTTGAGCCTGTTTGAAAAATCTTACAGAAAGCTTTTTCAGACACGCTCTAGAGCGCCCGGGAGTCTTTTATTTTTAGATTGCAGTATTCCATTAGAAGCTTTGGGAGGGACTATGGTGTCTGCGCACTAAAAATCAGAAATATATATCAAATGTTAAGTGAAAATCAAATTGTTAAAAAGTAGTCCGTATAATAGAATACACGAATTTCTCCATTTTGGCAAGAGATTTTTTGTAAAAAACTAAGAAATGCCAAGATATATAAAAAATAAGATAGTTACTGGTCACAAAGTGAACAATAATACAAGACAATGCTGCATTATGAAACAGGCCAACTCATTCTGGACATTAGAGAAAAATGTTGTTATAGTAGATAAGAGAAATTAGAGAAATATATCCCTTTAAATACACAGGAAAGAGGAAAAAGCTATGCCAGTATTTGATTTCAGCGGTGCTTCTGCAAGTAAAGCGGAGGCAAAGTGTACTTACACAACATTTCACAGCAGCCATACGAAGCCTTCACCGGAGCAGCCGATCATGGTGCTTGACAATAAAGAGAGACAGTGGAAACATCATTCCTGCGGTGTGTTTACCAATCCGGTAAACCGTACTGCTTTTGATTTTAAGGAAGAAGACGGTAACCATACAGCAGATGTGGTGAAAATTGATTCCAGATTTACCAGTCTTTTGAAATGGCTGGGAGACAGCAGGATCAATGTACGTTTGTCTGGTACTAACAGGGAGGACGGATATGCGGTATACCGCATTCGCGAAACTGCTTTTGGCGGCGGCACAAAGCTTTCCGCAGAGGATGGCTTTCTGCAGTTTATGATCGAGAGACTTCTGGAGAGTAATGCACCTGCTGAGGCAGAAGAGGATGAGGAACAGGAGGAAAACGGTGATGAGATGAAACTTACCAGCATTCAGAGCATTACCGATTTTATGACCTGCGCAGGCAAAACACTGCCGGATAATATCAGACTCTGGACCAGAAGAAATCTGGCAGTGGCAAGATCCAGTGAAGTTTCCCAGGAAGAGCGCCATCATGCGCAGAGGGCTCTTTCTATTATGTTGAATATCCAGTGGAAGAACAATTATTTTGAAGCAATCGATCCTGTTGAGGCAAGGAGAATCCTGGATGAAGAGCTTTATGGAATGGAGCGTGTGAAACAACGTATTATCGAGACGATTATCCAGATCAACCGTACACATACCCTTCCGGCCTACGGACTTCTTCTGATCGGACCTGCCGGTACTGGCAAATCCCAGATAGCCTATGCAGTTGCAAGAATCCTGAAACTTCCGTGGACTACGCTGGACATGAGCTCAATTAACGACTCCAAGCAGCTTACCGGAAGCCCCCGTATTTACGCAAATGCAAAGCCCGGAATTATTATGGAGGCATTTTCCATGGCTGGTGCCTCTAATCTGGTATTTATTATTAACGAGCTTGATAAGGCAAATTCCGGCAAAGGAAATGGAAATCCGGCAGATGTACTTCTTACCCTTCTGGACAACCTTGGATTTACAGATAACTATATGGAGTGTATGATCCCAACTGGTGGTGTGTATCCAATTGCTACTGCAAATGACCGTGACCAGATCAGTGCACCGCTGATGTCAAGATTCGCAGTAATTGATATTCCGGATTACACAGCTGAGGAGAAGAAAGTAATCTTTTCCAGATTCTCTCTTCCGAAAGTTCTTAAGAGAATGCATATGGAAGAGAGTGAGTGCATTATCACAGAGGGTGCGCTGGAGGCAATCATCCAGCGTTATTCCAATACTTCAGGCATTCGTGATCTGGAGCAGGCAGCAGAGCACATTGCGGCAAATGCACTGTATCAGATCGAGGTCAACCATGTAGAGAAGGTAGAGTATACCAGAGAGATGGTGGAGGAACTGCTGAAATAGTAAAACATTGCATATGATAACAATATTTGCGAAATAAGAATGAAACAAGAATATACACGAGAAAAATATAACAGGAGTGATAAAATGGAATTCTGGGACATCTATGATATTAACAAGAGACCTACCGGCCGTACCATGAAACGAAACGACTGGTGTTTAAAGGACGGAGAATACCATCTCACCGTACTTGGAGTAGTGGCAAGACCAGATGGTACGTTTCTCATTACCAAACGTGTGCTGACAAAAGCCTGGGCACCAGGCTGGTGGGAAGTTTCCGGCGGTGCAGCACAGGCAGGGGAATCCTCTTATGACGCTGTACTCCGCGAAGTGAAAGAGGAGACAGGTCTTGACGTAAGCAGTGCGCAGGGCGGCTATCTTTTTACTTACAAAAGAGAGAATCCCGGGGAGGGAGATAACTATTTCGTAGATGTTTACCGCTTTGTGATGGATGTGAAAGAAGAAGATCTACACCTTCAGGAAGAAGAGACAGACGGCCACATGTTTGCCACCCTGAATCAGATCAAGGAATTTGCAGCCCAGGGAAAATTCCTGCACTATGACAGTATTCAGGCTGCCTTTGAGAATCTGTAGATTTATTATATATTCTGCAGGAAATAACTGTGATATGCAGGGGGATTTTTTTAACGAATTCTGATGAAATGGGAATATTAATTAGAGCGTGCTGGTCAGACTGCGAGCAGTACAATTCTGTTAAGGGTATGTAAAATATAATTGAGATAAAAATAGTTTCTTGTAATTTGAAGAAAGGTGTATTATAATAAGCAACGAAATCTGAATAAAGACCAGGGGAGTTTCAATTGAGAAGCTGAGAGTAAGGTAGTCCTTAGACCCTTTTAACCTGTTGGATCATGCCAGTGTAGGAAGTGTTTAACGATGTAATTAGGAGCATTTGTCTGGATGGCAGGTGCTCTTTTTTCATACTGACTGACAGAGCCTGTTCAGTTCCGTCACAGTTTCAAGAATGGTTCTTATTCGATTTTTAACGCAAAGTCCTGTTTATGGGACGGAAAATAGGAGGAAAAGAAAATGAACGCAAGTGTAGCAATTCAGGTACTGCCAAATGTACAGGATGAAGAGGAAGTTATCCGCATTGTAGACGAGGTGATCGCCTACATCAGATCCACTGGTCTGAACTATTATGTAGGACCATTTGAGACCACCATTGAAGGTGATTACGACCAGCTGATGGATATTGTAAAAGAGTGTCAGCATGTAGCTGAGCGCGCAGGCTGCAAGGCTATGAGCGTATATGTTAAAATTGCATATAAACCAGAAGGGGATGTACTTACCATTGAAAAGAAAGTTACCAAACATCACCAGTAAGATACCTCCAATTGCAGCCATGGCCGTGATTCTGCTTGGCTGGGAAGTGGTAAGCATTTCGGGAATTGTTCCCTCCTACATGCTTCCATCTCCGGTAGCAGTGCTGACAGCCCTGTTTGGCGATCTGCCAACCATACTTTTCCATGCGAAATTCACTTTGCTGGAATCCTTTTACGGACTTCTCATTGGAATCGCGCTGGCATTTGTGTTTGCAACTATGATGGATCGGTTCCGTGTAATGGATCAGGCATTTTATCCGATCATGATCATTACACAGACCATACCGACCATTGCCATTGCGCCAATTCTGGTGCTTTGGATGGGGTTTGGAATGGCACCGAAGATCACTCTGGTTGTGATCACCACTTTTTTCCCAATTACAATCGGACTGCTGGATGGATATAAAAGTGTGGATCCGGATGCCATTCGTCTGATGAAGGCCATGGGAGCCAGCCGGGCACAGATTTTCCGCCATGTGAAATTTCCAGGTGCTTTGCCCCAGTTTTTTTCCGGGCTGAAAATATCTGCTTCCTATGCAGTTGTAGGAGCAGTTGTTTCTGAGTGGCTGGGTGGATTTAACGGACTTGGTGTTTATATGACTCGTGTAAAAAAAGCATATTCTTTTGATAAAATGTTTGCAGTCATTATCTTCATTGTGATCATCAGCCTTTTACTTCTTCTGGCAGTAAATATTGTCAGCCGGATCACAATGCCATGGCTGCAGGTAGAAAAGGAGAAAAATCATGAATAAGAATCTGAAAAAAGTAATCGCACCAGTTGCAGCGGCAGCTATGGTGCTTGCAGTTCCTACAGGTGTATACGCAGAAGATGGTGCACAGGAGAAAATCACATTCTGCCTGGACTGGACACCGAATACCAACCACACCGGACTTTATGTAGCACAGGCAAAAGGCTACTACGAAGAAGCTGGTCTTGATGTGGAAATCGTTCAGCCACCGGAAAATGGTGCAGCCCTTATGTGCGCAGCAGGTCAGGCTCAGTTTGCAATCGAGGCCCAGGATACCATGGCTGCTTCCCTTGCACTTGACGAGCCTCTTGGAATCACAGCAGTTGCAGGAATCATTCAGCACAACACCTCCGGAATCCTTTCCCGAAAAGGTGACGGAATTGATAAACCAGCCGGACTTACCGGAAAAACCTATTCCACATGGGATTCCCCAATCGAGCTTGCTATGCTGGAAAATGTTGTAAACGGCGACGGCGGAGATTTCAGTCAGGTTACCCTGATCCCTAATGATATTACAGATGAGCCTGCAGCACTTGCTGCCAATCAGACGGATGCCATCTGGGTATTCCAGGGCTGGGGCGGAATCAATGCTGACGTAGAAGGTGTAGACTGCGACTATTTTGCATTCTCTGATATCAATCCTGTATTTGACTACTACACACCGGTTATCATTGCAAATAACGACTATCTTGCTGAGAATCCGGATCAGGCGAAAGCATTTATGGAAGCAACTGCAAAGGGATATGAGTTTGCAGCAGAGAATCCGGATGAGGCAGCACAGATCCTCATTGACGGCGATAATACAGGCTCTCTGAAGGATGCTGAAGATCTTGTAAAGAAGAGTCAGGAATTCCTTTCCACAAAATACATTGACGATGCAGAAAGCTGGGGCGTAATTGATGCAGACAGATGGAATGCATTCTACAAATGGCTGTATGAGAACCAGCTTTGCGACAAGGATCTTACTGGAGTCGGATTTTCTAACGAGTATCTTCCACAGTAAGGAATGAAAGAGAAAGAAATTAACGCATAGAGCTATTCTGTCAGGCAAATTTACCCCAATTATTGCGGAAAATGGAACTGGTTATGGAAGTAGCGCTGTGTATAAGGAACGAATATGTCATCAGAACAAAATAAAGTAATTTTACGAGCAGAACATATTTCAAAAACATACGGTGAAAAAAAAGTTTTGGAGGACATTTCCATTCATCTGGAGCAGGGTGAGCTGGTTTCCCTTCTGGGAGTCAGCGGTTCCGGAAAGACCACATTGTTCAATGTGCTTTCCGGTATTATCCCGCCTGATGAAGGAAAGGTCTATCTGAAAGATCAGGATGTGACTTCCACTCCTGGAAGCATCAGCTACATGCTGCAGAAGGATCTTCTCCTTCCTCACAAGAAAGTGATCGACAATGTAGCACTTCCCCTTGTACTGAAAGGCGTGAAGAAAGCAGAAGCCAGGGAAAAGGCCAATCCGCTTTTTGCAGAATTTGGTCTGGAAGGCACCCAGTATCAGTATCCAAGCCAGCTGTCCGGTGGTATGCGTCAGCGTGCGGCTTTGCTTCGAACCTATTTAAGTTCCAGCGGAGTTGCCCTTCTGGATGAGCCTTTCAGTGCACTGGATACATTGACAAAGGCCAGCGTGCATAAATGGTATCTGGAAGTTATGCAGCATATTGATCTGTCTACCTTGTTTATCACCCATGATATTGATGAGGCCATTCTTTTGTCCGACCGGATTTACATTCTGAACGGAACTCCGGGAACCATCAAAGATGAGATCGTGATCCAGGAGAGAAAACCCAGGGCAGCGGATTTTGCATTGTCAGAAGAATTTTTGGAATATAAGAGACGGATTATCAGTAAGCTATAGTTTTTTTTGTTGATGAAAATAAAACTTCCCGGCAGGTTTCATACTTTTGAGTTTGAGCGCTCAGAAGCAGAAGCCTGCCGGGATCTTTTTATATAAAATATCCAGTTGACTTGCTATTGTGAAGCGGACACAAAAATGATACTATTAGTACTATAACTAAGAAGGAGAAAAGTGTAGGATGAGGAAAAATGAAAAAAGAAATGGAAAAGCACTGCTTCCTATAGTAGTGTTTGTTGTTTTGTATCTGGGGCTTGGCATATTATTTGAGTATGGCCTGGATATCGAGATGGGATTTTATAAAATCCCCGTTGTTGTAATATTTCTGGTTGCATTACTTGTTGCCTGTATACAGAACCGCGAGCTTAAATTGAATGATAAGCTGGAAGTTATGGGGAGGGGAATCAGTGATCCTAACATTATTACAATGATCATAATTTTTATGCTGTCAGGTATTTTTGTAGGTATAGTCGGAAGAACATCCGCAAACAGTGTTGCATATTTTATTTTGTCACTGGTTCCGCCTCAGTTTGCAGTTGTTGTGCTTTTTGTGGTCAGCTGTTTTGTTTCTCTTGCAATGGGTACCTCTGTAGGAACAATTACACTGATCGTTCCAATTGGAGTTGCAGTAGCAAGGGTATCCGGATTTGCACTGCCGGTTTGTATTGGTTCTGTCATGAGCGGCGCCATGTTTGGAGATAATCTGTCATTTATATCAGACACAACCATTGCCGCATGTAATGGACAAGGCTGTGAAATGAAAGATAAATTTAAGGAAAATTTCTTTATTGCACTGCCGGCTGCCATTGCCAGCATTGTTATTCTGCTGGTTTTGTCTGTGAAAAATTATAATGGTGGATTTATCGAAGAAAAATACGATTTAATACAGACCGTTCCCTATATTCTGGTTCTTATAGGTGGTATCATCGGATTTAATGTATTTTTCGTACTGATTACAGGTATTCTAAGTGGCTCAGTTATTATGATTGCAACAGGAATGATAGCACCAACAGACCTGATCGGAAATATGGGAACTGGTGCTGCAGGGATGTTTGAAACCAGTATGGTTGCGATTCTGGTAGCTGCAATCTGTGCCCTGATCAAGGAGTACGGTGGATTTTCCGCTTTATTATACTGGATAAAGAAAGTGTTTAAAGGAAAAAAAGGCGGACTCTTGGGAATGGGATTGTTGGTTGGGTTAATGGATATTGCAACTGCCAATAATACAGTTGCGATCGTTATGGCGAACCCGATTGCAAAGGAAATGTCAAAGGATTACGGTATCAGCGCCAGAAAAGCGGCTTCTATTTTGGATACATTTTCCTGTATTTTTCAGGGGATTTTACCGTACGGAGCGCAAATGCTGGTTGCTGTTTCTGCTGCAGCCAGTTTAGGAGAAGTGGTCAGTGCATTTGATATACTTCCAATGCTGCTGTATCCTTACATGTTGTTGCTTAGTTCACTTGTTTTTATATCTACTATGAAAGTTACGGATGGCAGACAGTGAATGGAGAAGCCTAAGCCTGTGCTCACACATACCTATCTGCTCTGCAGAATTGAGGAAGCGTATGAGCTCTTTGAAAATAAGAGAGAGGGCGTGATTAAAGTGGCTGTGGAATGCTGAATAAAATCCGCAATCTGCACGCCCACTTTGCGGTATATTCTACCCGAATTCGGTTGCTGCCCGCTATGGCGCCCTCATCCGGATAAAATCTCCCACAAATTGTGACGCACATCTTGCAGAAAGCCTTTTTCAAACACTTGCCAGTAAATTATTACCTATAAAATAGTAATAAATTCTGTGAAAATTGTGCAATAGTAATGATTCGTATATTGTGAAGCGGGCACAAAAATGATACTATCATTATTATAAAAAAGCAGGAGGTAAGTGTGTGATGAAGAAACTTACAACAGCAAAAATCTGGCAGTTTGCAGCAGGTCAGTTTGGATGGGCAATGCTGTCCGGAATCATTTCAAACTGGCTTGTGTATTTCTATCAGCCAGATGAGACCGCCATCAGCCAGGGGCAGACCGTATTTATTCCCCAGGGACTGGTGGTGCTTGGCATTTTCACCATTATCGGAGGAATCACAGCCTTCGGAAGAATTTTTGATGCTTTCACAGATCCTATGATCGCGTCCTGGTCAGACCGGTGTACGTCCAAAAATGGACGGCGAATTCCGTTCCTGAAATGGGCGTCCCTGCCTCTGGCATTTTCCACAGTGTTAGTGTTCTGGTCCCCGATCAATGAGAAAAGCTGGCTCAATGCAGCGTTTTTATTGGTGATGGTTCTGGCCTATTACCTTTCCATAACAGCTTATTGTACACCGTATAATGCCTTGATCCCGGAGCTTGGACATACCCAGCAGGAGCGGCTTAACATTTCTACGGTGATTTCCTTTACATTCATTGCAGGAACTGCAGTTGCATACCTGGCACCAACTATCTGGGGTGCATTTATCCCGGCATTTGGACGTGTTGGCGCCATCCGTGTCACCTTCACGCTGATGGCAGTGGTGGCATTTATCTGCATGCTGATACCGGTATTTTGCATTCGGGAAAAGGATTACGTGGACACAGTTCCAGCAAAAGAGTCTGCTTTTCGCTCCCTGACTGCTACGTTTAAGAGTGGAGAATTTTGTAAATTTGTGGGCTCCGATATTTTTTACTGGATCGCCCTTACCATGTTTCAGACAGGTCTGCCTTTCTTTGTGACCAGCCTTCTGAAGCTGCCGGAGACGATGACAACCCTGTATTTTGTGGGGATGACAGCATTGTCTTTGGTATTTTACATTCCGGTAAATAAGCTTACCCCGAAACTGGGTAAGAAAAAGATGATTCTATTTGCATTTGCTGTATTCAGTTTGGCTTATTTCTATACAGGATTTATGGGAAAAATGAGCTTTATTCCGGAAACCGTACAGGGATTGATCCTGACGGTGGTGGCAGCGCTGCCGATGGCGATTTTCGGAATTTTGCCCCAGGCGGTTGTGGCAGATATCGCCCAGAGTGATTCCATCACATCCGGAAGCAACAGGGAAGGAATGTTTTATGCGGCAAGAACCTTTGCATTCAAACTGGGCCAGAGTCTTTCCATGCTGATCTTTACTGCTGTTTCTACGATTGGAGCAGGAGAGGGAACTGGTTATAGAATCGCAGCCTTTGGCGCAGCGGTGTTTTGTATGGTGGGCGGAATTATTCTGGTGTTTTATAATGAGAAGAAGATTAATGGGATTATTGGGGGATAGTAATAAAGTATTAAGACTCTCGTAAATTGTAACACATGTCGCAGTACACCTTTTTCAAAGATACTTTTGAATGAGTTGTGTTATCAGGAATGTGTGAATCGTGATGATTGTTTTTTATGATTTTATAAGCTGCTTGTAAGGGGAGTTTTGAAATGAAAATAATACAGGAAAACGAATATTTAGATACTATGAAAAATGAGGTGGAACCTTATTTAAAGGCTCATTGCCGAGATGGGTACATTCCAGGAGCAGAAGACATTTACCATGAGAAAAATGGAATTATAGGAAAAATCCATGTGAAACGTTATCTGGCAGATGATCCAAAAGGGGTGGTTGTAATCAGCCACGGCTTCACAGAAGGTGCGCCAAAATATGAGGAGATGATTTACTATTTTTTACAGGCTGGCTATCACGTATACATGCCAGAACATATGGGACACGGCCAAAGCTACCGCCTGACAGCAGATCCCTCATTAGTATATATTGATATCTGGAAGCGGTATGTAAGGGATTTTTTGAAAGTATGCCACGAAATTAAAAGGGTACATCCAGACCTGCCCCTGAACCTTTTTGCCCACTCCATGGGCGGTGCAATCAGCGCAATCGCCGCAGCCTGGGAACCCGCTCTTTTTCATAAAGTGATATTAAGCTGTCCTATGATCAAACCGCTCACTGGAGGCGTGCCATGGCCGTTGACTGTACTGATTGCCCATGCAGAATGCGTTTTGGGAAAGGAAGAGTCCTATGTCTTAGGACAGAAGCCATACGACGGAACCGACACCTTCCAAACCAGCGCTGGCACCTCTGAACCTAAATTTATAAGGTACAACAACCTGCGAAAAGAAAAACAATTTCTCCAGACCTGTGCACCATCCTATGGCTGGCTGAAGGCAGCCATAAAAATGAGCTGGTATTTGAGATACCATGGCTGGAAGAAACTCCAGTCCCCACTCCTTATTTTTCAGGCCGAAAAAGACGATTTCGTATCCGTCCGCGCACTTCAGAAATTCGCAGCGAAAATCAGAAAGCGCGGTGCTGTCCCCTGCGAGTATGTTTACATGCCCGGGACGAAGCATGAGATATATTGTGGCGGGGATGAGACGATGGAAGTTTATTGGGATATAATAGAAAAGTTTTTAATACAATAAGTTTGGTGTTGCCTATAAACGAAGATTATTAGTGTAGGAAACTCTGCTTTGCTGGAGCCCATTGCAGATGCGTTTTCCATATCTGTTACTGAACTGATTTCCGGTAATACCGTGAACAACGCTAACGTGTCCGCAAACATAAAAAAAGAAACGAGCATATTTTGGAATTAAAATAAAATTAATTTTAGAACAAAAAAATTGATATACGCCCAAGTAACTGAATGAAATAATATACAATCTCTTTTTTTGGTATGGTACTATAATGAAAACAGTCTGACATTGGTTCAATATAATATCATGAGATCGGAGAATGATAAATGAACTATAAAAATGTAAAAATAGATAAAACAGCAAAAATTGCGAAGCAGTCCGTAATCATCGGTGATGTAACAATTGGCTGTGACAGCTGTGTGCTATACTACAGTGTAATCCGCGGAGATGACGCGCCAATCGTAATCGGTGAGGAAACCAACATCCAGGAAAACTGCACAATCCATGTTAGCCGCGACCTGCCAGTGCACATTGGAAATAATGTCACAATAGGCCACAATGCCGTAATCCACAGCTGCACAATCGGCGATCGTACTTTAATCGGAATGGGCGCCATAATTCTTGACGGAGCTGAAATCGGCAGCGACTGCATCATCGGCGCCGGAAGCCTTGTCACCAAAAACACTATCATCCCAGACGGCTCCCTGGTAATGGGAAGTCCCGCGAAGATTAAAAGAAACCTTACATGGGAAGAGAAGATTGGGATTGTGGAGAATAGTAAGGAATATGTGATTGTGTCAGAAGAAATGTGGAAGCAGGGAGTGTTATAAACAAATGAGTAAAATTGATGAAATGCGATCCGGTTTTGAAACTGCATATATAGACGGGGCTGTTGCATCTGGTAGTACATATCGTCCTAGATTTGTATCAAACAATTACAAAAAAGGGAAAAAGGTTCTTTCATCCATAGAAGATGAGCTTTTGACATGCGACCGTTTTCAGATTAGTGTAGCTTTTATTACTATGAGCGGTATCACTCCATTGCTTCAGACACTAAAAGAACTTGAAAAAAGAAATATTCCAGGTGAAATTCTGACTACTAATTATCTGAATTTCAGCGAACCAAGAGCTTTGGAGAAACTTAATTCATTATCTAACATTACTTTGAAAATGTTCGATGTAGAAAGAGCAGCCGAAGGCTTCCATACAAAGGGATATATTTTTAAAAAAGACGAAATATATCGCATTATAATTGGAAGCTCCAATATCACCAGCGCCGCACTTACCAGCAATCGTGAATGGAATACCAAGCTGCTTTCAACAGAACAAGGCGAAATGGCGAAAGAAATTGTTGCTGAGTTCAGAGAATTATGGAACTCATCCTATGCCCTATTTTACGATGAATTTTATGAAAATTACAAAGAACGTTATAAGATAATAAAGCATCAAAGAGAAATTGCCAAAGAACAAGAAATTACTTCAATTGAAAGCTATAAATTGAAACCCAATAGTATGCAGGTGAAGTTCATTACAAACCTTCGGAAAATAGTGGAATCAGGAGAGCAAAGAGCACTCTTGATTTCTGCAACAGGGGAATGTGTGATAATGATGTCAGGTCGTAAAAGTGCCCGTAAATCAAGGGGTTCAGCGGCCTGAGTCCTATTCAAAACATGTATGAGATACTGAAAATTATGCTTAAACCGATGTGAAGGGGTCGATTATAGAAAATTAAATATGGCTGAGATTTGGGTAGGACTGAATCGGTTTTTATGAGAAATCATAACAGACTGATCAGTCCTTTTTTTATCTTTTGCGGAATGTTGGGTGGCTCCCAGTTCTGTATCAGCCAGTCACATCTAAAGATCGGATCCGATCCTTGAAAATCTACTTTAATTCTGAAAGGAGTCAATTCTATGGCAAAGAAAAATGTAAGAAATATGAAGGTTTGTGGACAGAGCGGTTATAAATATGAGACAGTTCCGGCAATTACATTAAAAGGAAAGTGGCTGGAAGAAATGGGATTTCATCTTGGGGATTATGTGCAGGTGAAATGTGAAAATGGCCAGCTGATTATTACGCCGGATGTGAATAAAGCACAGGAGAAAGCGGCAAAGACAGCGTTTATGGAAGAAGAAATCAAAAAGCTGGAAATCAGATATAAGAGAGAGAAGGATGAAATTGAAGCAAAGTATGTAGCTGAACAGAATACAGGATGCTATGGAAGATAGAAAGGGGGAAATGTGATATGGGTAAAATTTTAATGTGCGGATCATTTAAAGGGGGAGTTGGCAAGACAGCTAGCTCCTGGAATCTGGCGTATTCTCTGGCTGAGATTGGAAAGAAAGTTCTGGCTGTTGATTTTGACAGCCAGGCGAATCTGACAACCTGCTTCGGAGTTGAGAATCCTGCGGAAGTTCCGGTGACAATCGGGCATCTGATGATGAATATGTTGGAGGATGAAAAATTGCCGGATGCATCGGAGTATATCATGAGCAGAAACGGTGTGGACTTTATCCCATCATCTATGATGCTTTCAGCAGTGGACAGTAAGCTGCGGATGGAGATGGGTTCAGAGAAGATGCTGACTGGTATTCTGGAGCCACTGAGAGGGCTGTATGAATATATTATTGTAGACACCTGTCCATCGCTCGGAACATTGACGATTAACGCATTGACGGCGGCTGATGAGGTGATTATTGCTGTCAATCCACAGCTTCTGGCAATGATGGGGCTGCAGGATTTTATTAGAACTGTGAAGAAAGTCAGAAGCAGATTGAATGAGAGGCTGAGTATTGCAGGAATCCTGCTGACCATGTGTGATGCCAGAACAAATCTCTGCAAAACAATTACGGAACAGCTGACGGAAACTTTTGAAGGGCAGATCCGGATTTTTAAAAGCGTGATACCGAATACAGTAAAGGTGGGAGAATCTATTTATTACAGTGAGCCGCTTCTGGAATATGCACCGGAGAGCAAGGTTTGCAGGGCATATCAGAATCTGGCAGGGGAGGTGGATAGATATGAAAGCTAATGCGCCAAAACGAAAAGTATTTCAGGATGCACTGGATCTTCTTGCGGAGGATCCAGGGAAGAAAAAAGAGGAAGCTGTGAATGGGATTGTTTCTTTGCCTGTTGAAGAAATCCATCCGTTCCATGACCATCCATTTCGGCTGTATGAAGGTGACCGGCTAGAAGATATGGTGCAGAGCATTAAAGATCATGGTGTGCTGAATCCTGTCATTGTGCGGACGGTTGCCAGAGGATATGAGATGCTTGCAGGGCATAACAGAACCAATGCGGCAAAGCTGGCAGGACTGACGGAAGTTCCGGCGATTGTGAAGACGGATCTGTTAGATGAAGATGCTTATGTGTATGTGATAGAAACCAACCTGCTGCAGAGATCTTTTACGGATCTGCTTCCATCGGAAAAGGCGGCAGTGCTGGTGGCTCGTTATGAGAAAATCAGCTGTCAGGGAAGAAGAAATGACATTTTAAGGGAGATTGAAGCATTGGAGGGAACAGGTGGACATGATGTCCACAGGAATCAGAAAAGCAGGGATGTTCTTGGCGAGGAGTATGGTATGACGGGCAGGAACATTGCCAGATATATGCGGATTGACCGTCTGATTCCTGAATTTAAAGAAGCCGTGGACAAGGGAACACTGGCACTGGTGGCGGCTGTGGATCTGTCCTATCTGAATGTAAAGATGCAGAAGATGATCCATCAGGTAGCTGAGGCAGAAGGAAAGAAATTGAAACCAAAGCAGGCAGGGGAACTGCGGAAACTTGGAAAGGAGATTACAAAGGAGGCAGTGGAGAATGTGCTAGTAGGCAGGGAGAGGAAGAAGCCGCAGAGTGTATCGGTGAAGCTGCCGGTGGAACTGTATGAGAGATATTTTGCACAGATGGATGCCGGAGAGGTGCAGGAAATTATGGAGAAGGCACTGGAAGCGTATCTGGGAAAGGAGGCCGCAGGTGTTTGAACAGAAGGATCTTGAATGTCTGGATCCGGGATATTTTGAGATTATATGTATGAATGACCGGGATGTGACCATCATGTCCCGGAATATAGGGTATGTGTGGTACATACATAATCCGGAATATCCTCTGCCCGGATCCTGCATTATTTTTCATAAGCATAAGGTTTCACATCCGTATCATCAGCATGGCCGCAGTAATACGCTGCGGCAGGCTGTGCGGAGTATTAAAAGTTATGACTGATGGCAGATGGGGAAAAGGCGAAACTTTAGTATAAATCAGAAAAAATAAGTTCTTTTCCTTGAGTTATACACTAAAATCAAGTTCGTAATTTCCAGCAGCAGTAAGTGTTAAAGTAACATAGTCCCTTCCATATTTTCGCAAATCTTCATATGTGACAACTGCGTTTGGAGGTAAACCGAGACGAGAACGGAAATATATTCCTAATTCTTCACCACCGGAATTAGCAGTTAATGCTTTAGGATATTGTCGATATGTCGTATTAGAGGTGCGTTTTCCTTTCGGGGGAATCTCCACTCCGCTTTGCTGAAAAATCATTTTCATGGTTGTTGAATCATCCCAAATAACATCAATAGGATTTTGCATTCGTTGAATTTTTCCGCCACTTCCTGATCCAACTGTTCCGTTAAATGGAATAAGCAAAGGATGATTCTCTATTTGAAATTTTCTGATTGGAATAATAGCCTCCATGTTTGGACTTTTGGAAGAATGTGGTCCATTTCCCCAATTGAGTCCATCTTTTTCATGAACTATTGGTTTGTTTTTTTTCATGTAGTATAAAGGAATTATAGCTGAAAAAGGATTTCCACTATATGCGTGCCAACTTTTTGGAGTAGTTTTAGATCTTTTGGCGACAACAGGTAATTTTTTCGATTTGTTTACGGGAAAAATAGAAGGATCATTAAAAGGTACAGAATTTTTGAAAATTTCTAATGTATATTGTTGTAAAAAATTTTTATCTGAAAGAGTGGCGACAGGCATGAGTAATTCACTATTTGGAGTAGTATTAAGGGCAGAACTAGAACAATTGGCAGAGCCAACGAAAGCTTGAGTTATGATACCGTTTGTTTTGAAAATATAACATTTTGTATGTACATGATAAGCAACAGGGATAAGAATAGTCAAATTAGGGTAAAGACTTTTAAGCCTTTTAAATGCGTTATAATAAGCAAGGCTTAATCCGTTTTTGAGATACATACCATAATAAAATGTCGTTGGTTTACCGGTTTTGGCAATATTTTCTATAATGTCAACAGAAAAGAAGCCGCTTATAATTGTTATTTCATCGTTTTGTTGAATAGTATTCATGATTAATTGGTTTAAATTTTTTACAGAAATTGACATAGTGGCTCTCCTTTGTGAAATTTTATGGTTAAAGTATAACATATCTATTTTAATAAAAATAGTGTTTTTTAAGAGATGCATATTTTACAAATGTATCGAAATATATAAAAAATATTTCGATATTGAAATATTTAATGCAAACTAGTATAATAGCAGAGACGTACACTTGTTTGGATTAAATGGGAGATTAAAATATTGGAAATGGAAGTAAATTATAATAAGCTATGGAAACAAATGATAGATAAGGGAATGAAAAAAAGTGACCTGAGAGAACTGACGGGCATAGGGACTAATACTTTAGCAAAACTAAGTAAAAATCAACCAGTAAGCATGGAAGTTTTAATGAAATTATGTGAAAAGTTGGAATGCGATATTTCTGATGTGTGTGAGTTTGTAAAAAAATAATAAGATTAGGAGCTGTTTATGAAAAATAATTTTAATGCGATAGATTTATTTGCTGGATGTGGTGGACTCTCGAAAGGATTTATGGATGCTGGTTTTAATATTATTGTTGGTGTTGATAATGACCAAGCGGCGTTGGATACTTTTGTTAAGAATCATGATGGAGCAGTAGCGGTAAAAGCCGATTTATCATTGCAAGAGACTTTTGATAAAATAAAAGAAATTGCAGGGGAAAGGCAGATAGATGTGATTATTGCAGGTCCGCCATGTCAGGGATTCTCATTGACTGGCCCAAGAAACTTCGATGACGAAAGAAATAAACTATACCTTGCAGTGATTGAAATGGTTAAACAATATCAGCCAAAAGCATTTATTATAGAAAATGTTCCGGGAATGGCAACATTATATAAAGGCCAGATTAAAGATGAGATTTTAAAGCGTTTTAAAAAGATGGGATATAATATAGATTGTAAAATTCTCTGTGCCGCAGATTATGGTGTACCTCAAATCAGAAAACGTTTAATTTTTATGGGAATCAGGGAAGATATAGGAGAACCCAAGTTTCCAGAAGCAATGTTTACACCGGAAACATATAGAACTTGTCGTGATGCAATTAGTGATTTACCAGATCTGAAAAATGGTATAGGCTCAGATGAGTCAGAATATTCACAGGAACCAATTACTGAATATCAGAAGTTAATGCGTGGTAATTGTACGGTTTTACATAATCATCTTGGAACTAATCATACACAAATGGTTAAGGACACTATTGCACTTGTTCCTGAAGGCGGAAACTACAAAGATCTTCCACCAGGATGGGGAGAAAGTAGAAAATTCCATATGGCTTGGACCAGGCTGAATGGCAATGCTCCTGCCAGAACTGTTGATACGGGGCATAGAAACTTGTTTCATTATGAATATAATAGAATTCCTACAGTTCGAGAAAGTGCAAGAATGCAGTCTTTTCCAGATGATTTTATTTTTATGGGAACAAAAACCCAGCAAAGTAGACAAGTCGGAAATGCTGTACCTCCACTCTTAGGTCAGGCTTTAGGTGAATCCATATTAAAAATCATATCAGGAGATGGAAAATGAAAAGAATTAAATCTATAGATCTGTTTGCGGGATGTGGAGGACTTATGGATGGATTTGAGCAATCAGGACATTTTGATACTGTTGCAGCAGTCGAATGGGAAAAAGCCCCCTGCCGTAATTTGGAAATTAGACTTAGAGATAAATGGAAGTATAATGATGCTGATCGCAGAGTGTTGCGATTTGATATTCAACGAACAGACGAATTATTTCAGGGATGGAATGATGATTCAGAGTATGGTTCTTCGATAGGTTTAGATGAGTTGATAAAAGAAGTTAAAGGAATAGATGTAATTATCGGTGGTCCACCATGCCAGGCATATTCTATTGCGGGACGAGTTCGTGATGAAAACGGAATGAAAGATGACTATCGTAATTTTTTATTTGAAAGTTATATAAAAGTACTTAAAAGATATAAACCCAAAATGTTTATTTTTGAAAATGTACCGGGGATTCTCAGTGCGAAGCCGACGGGTAAACCTATAATTGAAGTTATACGTCAGAGTTTTAACGAAGCAGGATATTCTCTTTTGTCAGACTTAACTAAGGCTATTATCGATTTTACAGATTATGGAGTGCCGCAAAATAGGAAGAGAATTATCATATTTGGAGTTAATACGGAGTATTTTGGGGAAAAATCGGAAGAAATAGTAGATTTGTTTTATAATAAATATTTGCCGGAATACAAGGTGAGGGATAAAAAAACAGTGTATGAGGCAATCGGGGATTTACCTAAACTATATCCAGAAAAAGAAACATTAAAGGTAAATGGGGTAAGAACTAGGCATTCTTTGCCAATTCCCAAAGTAGAAAATCATATTGCCAGATGGCAGAGCGACAGAGATATAGGAATATTTAAACTGTTGGCAGAGGATATAGAATCAGGTAAAAATCAGTATACCTCGATAGAGGTTTTGAAAAAATTATATACAGAGGTTACAGGGAAAGAATCCAATGTACATAAGTATCATGTGATAAGGTGGAATGAACCAAGTAATTTAATTCCTGCACATTTATATAAAGATGGGCTAAGACATATCCATCCGGATTCTAAACAACAAAGAACAATAACTGTACGGGAAGCAGCCAGATTACAGACATTTTCTGATGACTATATTTTTTATGGAAGTAATATGGAACTGTATAAAATGATTGGAAATGCGGTTCCTCCGTTGTTTGCAAAATGCTGTGCGAAAGCTGTAAACGATATTTATAAAACGTATGTTGATTGAGTATTAATGGGGGAAAGAAAATGGCGTATACTACTAAACAGGCCATAGAGACACTTGATGGATATTTGTCAATAAATGAATCAGATAAAGAATATATCGAAGATACAAAGGAAAGAGGTTTTGTGTTTAAATTGCCTACTGGAGAGAGAATAGTAATATTTGTCTATCCGCTAGTGCATAAACAAGATAATACTAAAAATTATTTTGATACCAGAGATAGCGGTGCATATGAGCGTGGCGTAACCTGGAAGTTTGCCCAGAAAGAAGGATTAAAATATTTCTGTCTCGGAGTCAATAGCCAGGTAGATAAATTCCAAGATTATATTTTTAGTTTGGAGTGCGATGAAAAAATAATAGAAAAAATTTCAGGTACGAAAGATGGATATAGAAATGGTCCGGGTAATCAGATTATTATTCCTAATGACTATAAACCACAGTTAAAATTTGAAAGAATTCAAAATAAATTAGGCATCTATATTGCTGCAATTCATAAAGATGGATTAGAACAGTATCTGAGTTATTATGATAATCGACCGTATCTAGGCAAACAGGAAATTGATGAAAATAGTGTAGAGGCAAATAACGTATATCAGAAAAGCGCTACAGATGCAGATACAATGCTTGATGTAGAAATCCAGGATGAAGATTCAGAGGAACGAAACAAAAGGCTTTTTAGATATTGGATGCGGCTGCAAGTTAAACCGGAGTGGGACTCTGATGCAGGGAATTCGTACAATGAAAAAACAATAGACTCTTATATAAGATATATTGAAACAACACCTCTGCCCATGGTTGAAGAACACAGTGTATTTTACACAACAGATATTGGTCAGATAAATATAGCTATGAATGAATTGGAGAAAGAATCGGAAAATAATGGTGGTCAGAGAAGGGCTGTGAAAAAGTACATCCAATATTTGATTGATTCTGAAGATGATTATATGAAGCCGATATATAATACTGATATAGATGCAGATTATGAAAGAAACCGTATTGTATTTGGAGCTCCTGGAACTGGCAAAAGTTTTGAATTGAAAAATGACTGTCATAAATTGATGATGGATACTGCCGGTACATATGAGAGAGTCACTTTCCATCCGGATTATTCGTATTCTCAGTTTGTTGGAACGTATAAACCAGTAATGGATATGGATGAAAAAAGTATCAGATATGATTTTGTTCCAGGTCCATTTATGCGTATATATGTAGATGCATTAAAGAGTGGAAGAACAGAAGCACCACAACCACACTTGTTGCTTATAGAAGAAATCAACAGAGCTAAAGTGGCAGCAGTATTTGGAGATGTATTTCAACTGCTAGATCGTGATGATGACGGCGTGAGTGAATATGAAATACAGGCATCAGAAGATGTTAGAAAATATCTTGCATCTAAGCTTGGCGGTAGTCCGGATAATTATAGAAAAATTAAAATTCCTAATAATATGTTTATATGGGCCACAATGAATAGTGCAGATCAGGGAGTTTTTCCAATGGATACTGCATTTAAAAGAAGATGGAACTTTGAGTATTTGGGAATTAATGAAAACGAAGAAAAGATTGCAGCTATTGGAAATATTAAACTAGCCAGAACAGATGAAGTTATAAACTGGAATACATTAAGAAAAGCTATTAATGCAAAGATGTCTTCGGATGAGTTCAGAATTAATGAAGATAAACTTATAGGTCCGTTCTTTCTTTCTAAGAAAATTATCATGTCAGATGAATTGGGAATGATTGTGAATCAGGATAGATTCGTCAAGGCATTCAAGAGTAAAGTTATAATGTACCTGTATGAAGATGCGGTTAAGCAGAAAAAACATAATTTTTTTGATGGATGTGATAGCAGCAAGTATTCATCGGTTTGTGATGCGTTTGATGAAAAAGGAATTGGAATATTTGGAGATACTTTTAAGGAATTATACTACGACAGACAAAGGAATGATGCATAATGGAAATCGTTTCAAAATATGTCAGGGAACAGCAGCGATACACAAAGAATAATCTGAAAAGTATTTTTGGCATGGATGAAACAATGGCTGAGAAATTTATCAGAAATTTAAAAACAGTTGGTGTATTAAAGAGTGTTAAAAATAATAAGAATCAGTTTGAAATGTCAGATCTTGTTGAAGAAGATATTGAAATATCAGACGAAACTGCTGTGAGCGGAGAGTGCCTGTATGTATTCACATATGTAGGAGTTATTATTTGCGGTTCTAGGATAATCAAAGTATATCCAAAGTATCTTGTCAGGAAAAAAGATGATTATTCTGGGGAAATGAAACTGGTTATAAAGGTTCTTGAAAGATACAGTCGTTCAGATGAACAAATGGTAAGTATGTTTAATGGATCTGCAGAAAACAAAAGTTTTAATTTACTTGCAGTTATTCTGTATTTACTAAATGACTATTTTGAATACGGAATATATATTAATAGTAAAGATATTGTGGAGATAAACGGTGATGGAGAAATTTTATGGGAAAAAACCATTGATGAGAACTTCGCTTTGATCGAAAATAATCGTCCATACTATATGGAATTATATACAGGCAGAACAGTCGATGATGACATGGATTATTTTAAAAGATTGCATGAGTGTGTCCTCACGGAATGTTCGAGTCAGTTGCATCAGGCGCAGCTTGAAAATCTGTTTGGGATAGAAACGGTCAGCATATCAGAAGAATCTTTGGATGATTTCGGAGACAAGGAGTATATTCTCGAGAGAATATCAAAGGAACTTAATGTACAATTTAATACACATCGGCAAATACTTCTCAAGACACTGTATGCCTATATAGCCCAAAATCGTAGAATGTTTGAGGATAGTGATGGAATCTGTATGTATGGAACAACAGCCTATCATGCCGTGTGGGAAAAAATATGTGCTGAAGTGTTTGACAATAAACTGCATACTTTTTTGGGACAGTTGAAACTGCATGTACCACTTGCAGAAAAATTTCAGAATCAGAAAAAGAAAGAGCTTATTGATATTATTGAAAGACCCATATGGGAGGGCACAGATACAATACAGACTGCGAAGGATACGTTGATACCAGATATAATAAGCATATTAAGTGTTGATGAGATTGATTATTTTGTTATATTTGATGCAAAGTATTATCTTTTAGAATTGGAAAAAGGCAAGTCACTGAGAGGAAATCCGGGTGTAGGAGATATAACAAAACAATATTTGTATCAGTTAGCCTATAGAGATTTTATTAAAGCACATAATATTGCTGTAGTTAAAAACTGTTTTCTTATGCCGACGGAAAATGATGAAATTGTAAAAAAAGGTACTGTAAGAATGCCAATGCTAGAAGCTTTGAATCTTGAAAATATTCAGATCAGGCAGTTGCCGGCTACAATGATGTATGAATATTATTTGACACAGAGAAAAATGGATATTCGTTTACTGGATTTATAAAAAGTGTAAGCACAGGTAATAAATGATGACGGATGTGTTGACTAAAGAACAGCGGCATAAAAATATGCAGCATATTAGAGCAAAAGATACAAAAATAGAATTTCTTTTAAGAAAAGCTCTTTGGGCGAAAGGCTATAGATATCGTAAAAATTATAAAAACCTTCCGGGAAAGCCGGATATTGTCTTGATGAAATATAAAATTGCTATTTTTTGTGATGGTGAATTTTTTCACGGAAAAGATTGGGAGATTCTTAAGCCGAGATTAGAAAAAAGTAATAACAGTAATTTCTGGATTAGTAAGATATCAAGAAACCGTGAACGAGATGAGGAGGTTAATAAGCAACTGTTGTTCATGGGTTGGACTGTAATTCGATTCTGGGGAAATGATATTAAGAAGAATACGGATGAATGTGTCAAAGTGGTAGAAGAAACCATTTTTGAAATGAAAATGTCAGAAGAAATATTGTGACACAGAGGAGGGATTAGCGTTGCAGAATGATAACATACCAAAAGTATTTATTTCATATTCATGGAGTAGTGATGCACTTGTGCTTGATCTTGCGCAGAGATTAGTTTCTCATGGGGTGGATGTTGTTCTTGATAAATGGGAACTAAAAGAAGGCAATGATAAGTATAAATTTATGGAAAGATGTGTTAATGATGCAGATATTACAAAGGTACTTATAATTTGTGATAAAGCATATGCACAAAAAGCAAATGATCGAACTGGTGGCGTGGGGGATGAAACGGTAATTATTTCCAGTGAGATATATGGAAATGCAAAACAAGAAAAGTTTATTCCAATTATTGCTGAAAGGGATGAAGAAGGAAAAGAATATGTACCAACTTATATAAAAACAAGGATATACATTGACCTTTCAGATCCTGAAAAATATGAAGCCGAATATGAGAAACTACTTAGAAATATATATGAAAAACCCCAATTTGTAAAACCTAAGTTAGGTAAAAGGCCAGAATGGTTGGATGAGGAAAAAACAAATTTTTTTCCATTGAAGGATCTGATTCGTCAGATCCAGGGAAGTAATACAGAGAGAAAAAGAAAGAGTTGTATATCAAGGTTTCAGGAAATATATATTGATGCGTTGAAAGAATATTATATATGTAATGTAAAACCAGAAGAGGCATATAATAATTTTTTAAATTCAAAACCAATTCGTGATATATATTTGGATTTTATTGAGGCACTCGCAAAGACAGATGAAAATTATGCGGAAATTTTAGCGGAAAATTTTGAATATATGTATAATAAGTTAACATGTATAAAAACGTTTAATACATCTGCAAACTCGGCTCCTTCTGGTGATTTCGATATATATAAAAATCTTCTATGGGAATTGTTTATTTGTGCTATCGTATATATGAGACATATTCAAGATTATGCAGCAATAAATGTGTTATTGACATATACTTATTTTTTAGAAACGAATGCGTTTGGAGGAGCGATTAGACAAAATAATTATACTGCATTCAGATATCACAGTACTATTGTTGAAGAAGTATATAAACCTGGGACAGAGATGCAAAATAAATTTACTTTAATGGGAGATACAATTTGCAATCAAAGAGAGAAGCTCCCTGTGTATACATCGGAATCAATAGCGGAGGCCGATTTGTTCCTATATCAAGTGTGCAATGCCTATGATTTAGCAGACGCTGGAAACCGTTGGCATGGTACATACTGGTTCCCAACTTGTTATGTCTATGCAAAGAAAGGACAGTTAGAATGGGAAAAAATGAAATCTCGCAGATATTGTAAAAAAATGCAGTTATTATTCAGCGTAGATAATATTGATGAGTTAAAAGAGAAAATAAGTAAATGTGTACATAATTCAGACATGAAATATTCGGGGAGTTGGGATGCGGCACCTGCTATATTAGATTGGATTAAAATTGATGATATTGGAACTCTAAATTGACATATACATATTGAATTAATGGAATATATGCTAGAATCCACCTCTATACAATTTCAGGAGAGGTGGATTCGTTTTGTTTAGATATAATCAACTGTCTTCATATATTCCTTAAAGATTGGTCTGAGGGTCTGTACCCAGCCGTAGAGAGTTCGTTGTGGTTTATGCAGGATTGCAGAGGCTTCTTTTAAAGAAAATTCTTGTCCAAGTAGTTTAATTAATTCTGTATATCTGTTATAATGGGAGTAGTTCTTTTGAATGTAGCTGATCCATCCGGTGAGGAGTTGCTGGTAGTGGTCAGTGTAGTTGATGTCGCGGGTAGATGCGGGTTCGTAGAGAGCGGTATTTCCGTCTTTGTCCGTGACAGACAGTGTCGAAAAGAAGACTTTTCCCTTTGGAAGATTGAATTTGTTGTTATGCGGACAGGCAGAGCAGTTGTTGGCAAGGGTTTTGGGCTGGCTGTTGTCCGGAGTGTATGTGGGGTTTGGGATTCTGATGGGACAGAATCTTGCTTTTCCGTTCTTTCCGCTGATGATGCAGCGGTTTTCTATTCTGTATTGATGCTCTTGCATCCATTGCTCTCGTTTGAAAATCTCATAGGCGTTTTTATCAACTTCCAGTTTTAAGGCGGGAACTATTCTGCCTTCTATGTACATTTTGGAGAGTACGGCGCCGGATCTGTCATGGTCCGGGCGGGACTGGAACTGACGGATGCCTTCTTCATCAGTTTCAAAGAATACAAAATATTTTTTTGCATAAGAGGATTCTGTGTTTTGGATGTTCATGGATATTCTCCTTTCGCGGTGGTTGCCTGAAGGAGGATGCACATGATGGCACAGACTTATGGACAGCAGATAAAAAGCACGCAAAGAGAGAGGTCTGGCACAGGGTTCCGAATGATGGTTTATTCTTTTCGGAAGGGTGTGTGCATCCTCCTGCTTTTGCGCGCCTGGATCAAAGCAATCAGATTTATTTGTTGCAGTGAGTATTGGGTTTATTTAGTTGCAATGCAAGGTTTACGGAAGTTTATTCAGATAAGCCGTGTTAACAATTGCAAGAGAGAAGGTTTTATAGGATGGGGAATGAAATTGCATTTCGTCTTTCAGGAGGGATTTTCTTTAATCTGATTCTGGCAGCGAGAAAGAAACCGTTGGCAAACCAGAATGAGTGCCTGAGAGAACTTCTTTACATTTTTGACAGGTCTGCAAGGGGATTGTCCGGGAACAGTCTTGGAACCATTGCGTCAAGGTTCAGAAACTGTGATCCGAAGCTTCACAGTGATTACATAAAGTTTGGGGATCCAGTGATTGTGGATGAGTTTAATGGGCGGATTCAGGATGATTATGATTCTGTGGTGAATGAAGTGAAGCATTATGCGGATCAGTACCTGGATCTGAAAGTGAATGGCAGGTGGCTTGCCAGGTCGCTGATGGAGCTGGTTGAAAAGGATGACCGGATCCGGGAGAAAACGGAGTTTCTGGTACTGCCGGGAGGATTTCCGGTATGTAAGGAAGAGTTCCGGAAGATGCAGATGGTCCATATTTATAATCTGCTGCTGAGTGTGTGGCATTATATCTGCTGCACGAAAGGAATGGCAGAGGATGGACAGGAAACATATTTTGCGCTGGCGGATTTTGCAGGGGACAGCAGACCGAGGAAGCTGGACAGGAGCAGGATCGGATTCAGGGAGCATGAGGACGTTAAGGTTTCTTATGACATAGAGAAAGATCAGACTGGGAGGTCTGGTCTGAAGGACAGATATATGCAGATGTCAGTGCGCGGAAACTTTCCGTCAGAGAAGACGGATGAGTATGCCGGTCTTTCGGACAGGTACAGGACTTATCTGTCGCGGGCCTATGAGAAGCACAGCAGGAAGAAAACTTTTCTGTATGAGATGCAGAGGGATTTTTATGGATTCTTTGTGTGCAATGATCTGAAGCGCAGGGAGGCATTGTGTCTTGGCGAGAGAAAAAATGAGATCAGAAAAGATTATGTGATCAGGAATGCAGACGTGGATTCTTTCAGGGAAGAGCACAGATTTATTGTGCTGTCCGGGACTGGCGGCATGGGAAAGTCCATGATGATGACTCATTTTATGCTGGATACGATCAGAAAAAGTAAAGATACAGGTGAGGTTCCCGTGATTGCCATGCTGCGGGACTATAATCCGTCGGCAGGCAGCCTTCTTAATTTTATTTTCTGTGAATTGAAGCGGCATGATGTGAAGCTGCAGATGTCTGATCTGGTGGAGCTGCTGCAGAGTGGAAAGGGAGTGATCCTTTTTGACGGGCTGGATGAGATCAGGTGCGAGAACAGCAGGAGTTTCTATAAGGAGATGGAGACCCTGGTGGACAGTTATCCGGCGGCTTCTTACATTGTTTCATCAAGACCGACTATGAATTTCCGGGGGCTGAGCCGTTTTACCGTGTATGATCTGCAGGCTTTTAGTCAGGAGCAGGCAGTGGAGATGATTGAAAAGCTGGATCAGAGTGTTGTGGATCCGGTTATCAAAAGGGATTTTGTGCAGGATCTGAAAGATAACAGGTTTGGTTTCAGGCATAAGGAAAGGACAGAGTTTCTTGGGAATCCTTTGTTTCTAACGATTATGCTTCTGACTTATGAGGGGAATCATGATATTCCTACGGAACGGTATCTGTTTTATGAGCAGGCTTATGATGCAATGGCAAAGAAGCATGATGCTGCGAAGGCTCTGACCAGAGAGTTTGAGACGGGGTTGAACAGCAGGGAGTTTCAGAATTATTTCGGGGAGTTCTGTGCGATTACTTATGAGCAGGAGAAATATGATTTTACGCCGGAAGAGATCAGCGGGTATTTTCAGGAGGTGATTGAGGCAAATGAGCTGGAGACAACGCCGGAGGCATTTATTGAGGATGTGACGGGGAAGATTTGTCTGATCTATAAAGATGGCGGGAAGTATTATTTTGTACATAGGTCTTTTCAGGAGTATTTTGTGGCATATTTTTTTTCACGGCAGCTAGAGCAGCGTTTTGGTGCTGTGTTGGATATACTGACTGTAAGGGATGAAATGGATCACGATAGTATGGTTTTGCCGATGCTTTATGGCATGGAACCGGAGAAGACGGAGCTGTGTATTTTTATTCCGTTTCTTGAAAAGGTGTTTAAAGGGAAAGAGTATGTTGAACAGATTTTTCCGTTTATGGGAGTGCGTTTTATTGCCATCAATGATAATTATGACAGCAGGGATTATGCAGGCGGGATCGGAGAGATTGATGTGGCATTTAAAGGAATCCTGTATGATTTTTACAGTGAAGACCTGTCGGAAAAAATAAAATCGTCCTTTAAAATAAAGAAGGCACAGGGGCAGTATATAGCAGCTCTGCCGCCATATGGGTATGTGAAAGATCCGAAGGACAAGCATAAGCTGATCGTGGATCCAGATGCTGCTGTGATTGTAAAAAGAATTTTCAGGGAATATCTGGATGGAAACTCTGCTTACAGTATTGCCCAGCGTTTGAATGGAGAAGGGGTGGAAACCAGATCCGTATATTTTGAGCGGAAATTCGGTTATAATTGTCAGGGAAACAGGGAGAAGGCTTTACTATGGACTGCTATGAGTGTGATAAGAGTGTTGGATAATGAAAATTATATTGGAACTTTTGTCTATCACAAATATGAACAGACAGAAGTTGCATCAAAGAAGAGACGGCTGCTTGAGCCGGAGGACTGGAGCAGGATCAGAAATCATCATGAAGCACTGATTACAGAGAAGGACTTTGCCAAAGTGCAGAAGATGCGGCAGAGCAGTAAAAAAGAAAGAAGAGTATTAACAGAACATTGTCTGGCCGGAAAACTGAGATGTGGATTGTGCGGACACAGGATGAGACATTCATGGACTGGCAGACCGAAATATGAGTGCATTCATACTTATTTAAACAAGGGCAACAGTCATGAGAGGAATGCTATTATTGATGCAGATGTTGAAAGGGTGGTTCTTTCAGTGCTGCAGAAGGAAATTGTGATTCAGGGTGAGGCAGAAAAACTGGCAGATGAAAAGGAAAAGGCAGATCAGCTGAAAATTGAGGAAGCTGAGAAGAGAATGCAGGCAATGCAGGATTCTCTGGATAAACTTTATGCAGATCAGATGGAGTCTTTTGAAAGTTATAAAGCAGGGATCACATCAAGAGATGTGTTTATGGATCAGAAGGTTTCGTATGAGCAGATGGAAGAACAGATGCAGGAGAACATAAAGAAGCAGAGGATGGCTGTGCTGGATCTGGAAAAGAAGCTGGAAGATTCCGGGAATGGGATCAGGATCAGCGGAGATCAGATAAAAGTTGACCGGCTGACCAGAGAAATGGTGCTGATGTTGATAGACAGGATTATTGTCTGGCCAGGGAATCGGATGGAGATTAAGTGGAATTTTAAAGAGAAGTGAGAGAAAGGCTGTCTGGAGAAATCTGGATGGCCTTTTTGAGGGATGGGGAAAAAATGTGGACATGGAGAGGCAGAAAGGATAAAATGGGAGGTGAACAAAGTTTTAGAAAAAAATTTGAAAAATAGGCGACAACTACTTGACACGAGCAGGAACGGGAAAAACTTTTGCCTCGGCCTTTGCGATGCGGGAATTAGGTTACAAACGAGTACTGTTCCTGGTACATAGAGGTCAATTAGCAAGACAGACGAAAAAATCTTACGAAAAGGTCTTTGGAAAGTCTGTTTCTATGGGGCTGGTAGGTGCTGGGTATCATGAGTATGATGCGGATTACATTTTTGCTACAGTTCAAACGTTGAATCGTAATGAGCATTTATTTCAATATGAAAAGGATGCATTTGACTGTATTATTCTGGATGAGGCTCATCATGTTCCAGCCAATACTTATCAAAAAGTGATGAAACATTTTACTCCAAAACTTTGGCTTGGTATGACAGCAACTCCGGATAAAAGAGATGACAATATGGAAGACAGAAACGTTTATGAGCTTTTCAATTATCAGATCGCATACGAGATTCGACTTCAACAGGCGATGGAAGAAAATCTGCTTTGTCCGTTCCATTATTTTGGAATAACAGATTTATCAATTATTGGTGATGCTGAAAATGCCTGTAGAGATTTTTCTATGTTGACAAGTGATGAGAGAGTAAAACATATTATCGGTCAAGCTGATTACTATGGCTACAGTGGAGAAAAAGTCAAAGGGCTAATCTTTTGTAGCAGTATAAAAGAAACAGAGAAACTGTCTGCGAAGTTTAATCAAATAATGAATCCTTCCACTGGACGTAAGTTTAGAACAATAGCGCTTAATGGGAATGCTTCTGAATCGGAAAGACAAGCTGCTTTTGAAAGATTGGCAATGAACGATGATGAAGCAACAGATGACAACCAGCCGTTGGATTATATTTTCTCTGTCGAAATACTAAATGAAGGTGTGGATATTGTTGAGGTTAACCAAGTTATTATGCTTAGACCAACGCAGTCCCCAATTGTTTTTATTCAACAACTTGGACGAGGTTTGCGAAAAGCCAAGGGAAAGGAATATGTAGTTATTCTGGATTTTATTGGAAATTATAATAACAATTTTATGATTCCAATTGCGCTATCTGGGGATAGAACTTACAATAAAGACAATATTCGTAGATACATTATGGAAGGCGGAAGGATAATTCCAGGAGCTTCTACCGTACATTTTGATGAAATTAGCCGGAAAAGAATTTTTGCATCTGTAGATAATGCAAACTTCAGTGATATTAAGCTTATCAAAGAAAATTACACGAATCTGAAGAATAAGCTTGGAAGGATTCCAAACCTTCGTGATTTTGATGATTACGGAGAGATGGATGTTATTCGGATTTTTGACAATAACAGTCTTGGTTCCTATTACAAATTCCTGGTGAAATATGAAAAAGAATATAAAGTTCGGTTGTCCTTGGATGAGGAAAAGGTAATTGAATTTGTATCTAAGAAATTAGCAAATGGAAAACGTATACAGGAACTTCAACTGTTAAAACGGATGCTCACGTATTCTCATGGGTTTCCTAAATTAGGCCTCTTTGCAGAGCTTTCCAAAGATATGAAATCATATGGAAAAGAACTTAGCCAGGATCAAAAAGAAAATATTGTAAATGTGATGACAAATGAATTTCCTGCTGGAACAGGTAAGAAGACCTATTCTCAGTGTGTGTTTATTGAAGAAGCTGGAAATGACTATAAACCAACGAAATCGTTTGTGGAAATGTTATCAAATGATGATTTTTATAATATCCTTAAAGAATTGGTTGATTTTGGAATAAACCGCTACGAAAGAGATTACAGGAATAGTTATGCTAAAACTGATTTGGTTTTATATCAAAAATATACTTATGAAGATGTTTGCCGCTTGCTGAATTGGGCACAAAATGAAGTGCCTTTAAATATTGGTGGTTACAAGTTTGACAAAAAGACAAAAACATTTCCTGTATTTATCAATTATGATAAAGAAGAAAATATTAGCGATACTACCAAATATGAGGATCATTTTATTCCTGGCTTTCGAGATCGCCTAATTGCAATTTCGAAATCTGGAAGAAGCTTGCAGTCAGAGGATGTACAGAATTTCTTAAAAGCGAAAGAGCGAGGAATCCAAGTGGAACTTTTTGTACGAAAAAACAAAGATGACAAAATTTCCAAAGAATTCTATTATCTTGGCACTATGACTGCAAGTGGAAAAACAAAAGAATTTAAAATGGCAAATACAGAAAAAACAGCAGTGGAGATAGAGTGGATTCTTGATGTACCTGTAAGGGAAGATATTTATGAGTATATTGTGAATTCATGATGAGGAGGAACTTATGAAAACAGTTAGAGTAGTCGCAGCAGTAATAAAAGCTGTTAATGAAAAAGGTGAACCCATTATTTTTGCAACCCAACGTGGCTACGGTCCCTTAAAAGGCGGCTGGGAATTTCCCGGTGGAAAAATAGAACCTGGCGAGACACCGCAGGAAGCGTTAAAACGTGAAATTATGGAGGAACTTGATACAGAAATTGCAGTGGGAGAGTTAATTGACACCATCGAGTATGACTATCTAGATTTTCACCTTTCCATGGACTGCTTTTGGTGCGAGATCATGAGCGGAGATCTTGTACTGAAAGAGCATGAAGCTGCAAGATGGTTGACGAAGGAAAATCTGGGAGATGTAGAATGGCTGCCGGCGGATGTGACGGTGATTGGGGAGATTGGCGTAAGAATGTAAGAATGAGGTGGAATATGTGGAATGATATAGCAAATATATCAGCTATTGCTACTTTAATTTTATTTGTATTTTATTTTCTTGGACGATTGTGGTGTATTAGGGTAGAAAAGAAAGATTTGTATGAGAAAATAGTTGTTAGGGGTGTAGATTCAAAAGACGATGATTTAGACATCGAATATGTAAATGGGGATGAGATCATTGAAATTATATCGGAAAAATATTTGAATTGGATAAAAGTTTATGATGCTGAATATGCTGAAGGAAAGGTAAAAAAAGCTAGTAAAGAACCAATAGTGCAAGTGAAAGATATAAATCGAAATATTCCAAGATATTTTGGATTTTGTATTCCAGAGGGAATTCCAAATACTATTATAGAATATCAACGTTCAGACTATGTTAAGGGGACATTTATGGTTGTGTATGATGGACGAGGATGTGGATATACTGCAGAAAATTTTCAAGTTGAAATGACTTTAAAGAGTGTATTATATTATCTGTTGAAATAGTGTTGTGTAAATTGGAAATGTATTAGATGAAATTGCTGATTTGATATATTTCTATGTAATGCTTATATGAGTTTGAGCAGGATTAGAATGTGTAAAATTACTTGCATTACAAATAATACTAAAAATATCCAGAATAGAGCCATGATGTGTCTTTTCGCTTGCACCCCAAAAGGTTTCATAGTAATATATGTTGATAAGACTGGTTTGTTGGAATACACAAATAGTGTTTTGAACTCAACAAATGCGTACATCTGCAATAGCCGTCCACGGAAATTAGGAAAGTCTATTACAGCAAATATGCTCACAGCATATTACAGCAAAGCGAGTGACTCCAGTGAAATGTTTTCCAATCTGAAAATCAACAAAAATCCAGATTTCATGGAGCATTTGAATAAGTACGACGTGATTCATTTTGATGTGCAGTGGTGTATGATGGCGGCAGGAGACCCAGATAATATTGTTTCTCATTGTAAAAGCTATTATTAATGAACAATAATAAGATGAAAGAAGTTCGGAAAAATTTGGAAGAAGTTGGCTGTTAAAAAGTGTAATTATTTGGATTGAAAATGACTTGAACTGTCCGAATAAATGTCCGATTAATGTCCAAATCAGTGTCCGAATCAAGGTTTAAATTATTTAGGGGAGGGACCCACCATGGGACATTTCTATTTCATCCGGCACGGGCAGACCGTGTGGAATGTTGAGAACAAAATTTGCGGGGCTACAGACAGTCCGCTTACAGAATATGGACGCGAGCAGGCAAAGGAGACGGGACAGAAGATTCTTGCAGAGGGGATTAAGGCAGATGAAATCCTCTGCTCTCCGCTTAGCAGGGCAGCGGATACTGCCAGGTTGATTTCGGAAATGACAGGAATTCCATACAGGGTGGAACCAAGGCTGATTGAGCAGAATTTTGGAAAATGGGAGTCCACTCCCCGGGATGGGAAGGATTTCAAGAAAGCAAAGGAGTTTTTTGCATGCAGTCATGAAGGCGGAGAATCAACACTTCGGTTGGCACAGAGAATCTATAATCTTCTTGATGAAATAAAAGCAGAGTCCGATAAAAAGACCTATATTCTGGTTGCCCACAATGGAATCGCCAGAGTGGTACAGTCCTATTTTACGGATATGACAAATGAGGAATATGCTGCATTTGGAGTAAAAAACTGTGCTGTGGTTCGATATGATTTTAAATGACAAAAGAATATTCGGAATATGAATGGTTATTTTGAAACGGTAAGTAATCTTGAGGTAATTAAGCCGGAAAAGAAACGAATAACTCTGCGCCATTATCCTGATTAAAGAGGCAAACGAAGGAGAACAGGGAAAAGAGACTGGAGAATAAACCAAATGATAGTTAATAAATGTTCGGAAATTTTATTAGCAAAATCAAAAAAACTATATGGGAACTACCGGGATAACTGTACAGTTGTCCAGAGAATGCTGGAAAAATATAAAAAGTTATATCCTAATATTTCTGATTATTCTATAATGCATTTTATCGATATTGCAGAATTTTGTGATATGATAATGGATAAGCAGAAACTGGAAAATCTGAATGAAGATGAGTGCTACTGTCTTTTGTCTGCAGCGCTATTTGCACATATTGGATTTGGCTTAAATCAGGAAATTATGAATAGATATGTGGACAAGCTTGGAATTCAGAAGCAGGCAGAAGAGCTTACGTTCTTTCAGGTTATGAGTAAATATCATGTTTTGTTCAGTGCATGCCTGTTGGAAGAATACGGCGATATATTTGAATTTCCATCAGATCTGCATAAATATGCCATAATCCGTATGCTTCACTTTATCAGTGAAAATGGTACAGCACCTGTTCAGTTAGAAGAAGCTTTGGTGTTGAACAATCAAAATGTCATCAGGCTGAAGGAACTGGCAGCTGTGTTAGCTGTTGGAAACCAGCTGGCAGAACTAAAAAATGCAAATATTGATTTGAGCTATGACAAGTTCGACAAATATAATTCCGAAGAAATCGTTGGATTTGTTGAAAGAAACGTGGTAAGAAGTATTAAGGTAAAAGATGGCAAGCTGGTGATAGAAGCAGGCGGTTCGGATTCGGCCTATACACTGATTGAGCGGAAGGTAAATTTAATTATTGATAATTTCGGGAAAATTGTCAGTAGTCTGTCTGACAGGTCAGACCACAGCTTAAATCTTTTTTCCATTGCTTCCATAGAGCTTCACCGCCTTCCGTCTGCGGAAACAGCAGAGAAAATCTATCTGAACAAAGAAATCGAAAAATCATGGACAGATGAGGACAGGGAACTGTTTCAGAAGCTTTCTCCTGAGGAAAGAGTGTTTTATGCCGATTATTTATCCACAGAATTCGAGACAACCAAATTCCTTATAGAGTTCGCGAAAACCAACAAAGCCGTACTGGAAGGATTAGAGTACAGAGTGAAATCACCGAAATCCTTGTACAATAAGCTTTATCAGAGAGTAGAGAAATCCTTCTTTGATTCGCTGGCGGATGTAGTCCGTTATACGATCATACTGGATCCGGAAGATTATGTAGAACAGATCCGTTCTGTTATAACGGCATTGTCTGAGAAAAACTGGAAAATCTATGCATTAAAAAATTATTGGACTAATGACGGTTTTCCATACAATGGCGTGAATACCAAATTTAAAAATCCGCGCAACTACCGAATTGAAATCCAGTTTCATACAAAGGAAAGCTTTGATGTGAAAATGAGCAAGGAAGACCACGACTTGTATGAGCAGAGAAGAGTCCTTGAGCCTGGATGTGATGAGTATAACAGGATATTGCAGCTGCAGCTGAACTTATATTCTAATATGGAGTATCCAAAAAACATTGCACTTTTAGATAATATTTGAACAAATTAAGGAAAAGGGGAAGAAATATGTTTTCTTTAAAAGAAAAAGAAGTAAATACTGGACGCCAGAGAGAGCTTGACCTGGTAAAAGGCTTTCTGATGATCATGATTGTATTTATACATTCCTTTCAGACAATTGCAGGTGCAGCAGCGGCAGAGTCAAGTGTACATAAAATTATGTTTGCCCTGTTTATGCCTACCGGAGCCTGCTTATATCTGCTTACCATGGGTTTTGGAAGTGTTTTTACACGTCATTCCCAGCCAAAGGACATGGTCAGAAACGGTATAAAACTGTTGATTTACCAAGGCATAAGCAATTTGTGCTATGCGGCAGTCATGACGGTCAGCTACGCCATTAGAAATTCTATTACAGGAGAAGTAGCAGGCAGCAGGGAAGTATTTGAAGCAAGTCGGTATTCCATGCTTACATTTGTGAATATCTTTTTCATATCCGGTATGTGCTACCTTGTACTTGCTTTGTACAGGAAATTTAATGTAAAACTTGGCGGTTACATAATAAGTGCATTGATAGTGGGAATCGTAACACCTTTTACCAAACTGCTGGTTTCTGATAATCAGGCACTTAACTGGCTTCTGGATATGACCTTTGGGGGAAAAGGTGAGACAAGCTTCTGCTTTTTTCCATATCTGAGTTATGTATTTTTAGGATATGTTTTTGCAAAAGTAATCAGAAAAGTACCAGAGGATGAAAAAGGAGCTTTTTACAAAAAGAGCGGTCTGGTATGCGGAATCGTAGCGGCAGCCTGGTTTGTAATCTGCATCGTAATGCATCTGGGTGTTGACGGATTCTTTAATTATATGATCGAACAGTATCGAACTCCCGGACTTGTGAAAGTAGTGGGAACCTTCTGCAGCATTATCCTTGTATTTGCAGTGGCATTTTTTCTCATGCCGATTATAGAAAAATGGAAATTTGTTTACAATAAGCTGTGCTATTATTCCAGGCAGATATCCAAAATGTATGCAGTGCATATTGGAGTATATTGGACGATTGTTGGTTTTGCAGCTTTTTACGAATTTAGTGTAAGAGATTGTCTGATTTTGTCAGTCGTTGTGCTGATCGTAACAGATCTACTTGTGCAGGGATATCTGAAACTGATAGATAAGCTAAAAGGATAAAAATGGAACAATACTATTATAATCATATGAACAAACCCCAGCAGGCTACTTATCACAGCATTTTTGTCGGGGTGAAAAATCTATCGGATGAAATTCAGGTTCCGGCACTTTCCGGAGAGGAGCTTTACAATATTTTTTTCCAGATGAGGCTGGACCATCCGGAAATATTCTGGGTAACTAATTTTAAATATCGTTACTACAAAGATTCGTCGAACCTGATTTTCATACCGGAATATCTTTTTGAGAAAAACAAGATCCGGGAGCATCAGAAGGCTCTGACAGCCAGGGTAGAGAAGCTTGTCCGCCCGGCACAGAAGATGTCTGAGTGGGAAAAAGAGAAATATGTGCACGATTTTATCTGCGAAAATGTCCGTTATGACAAACTGAAAAAAGCATATTCCCATGAGATCATAGGTCCTCTTGGACAGAGCGTCGGGGTATGCGAGGGCATTGCGAAAGCGGTGAAGGTTCTTCTGGATGCGCTGGGAGTATGGTGTGTGATCGCAATTTGCGGTAACAATCCGGAAAAAGGAATCAAATACCGGCACACCTGGAATATTGTAAAGATAAATGGCATATATTATCATTTAGATGCCACTTTTGATAACAGTCTGGGAAAAGATCACGAAAACACGGAAATCCGCTATGACTATTTCAACCTGGATGATCAGCAGATCTTTCGCGATCATGAGCCCTTGATCGCGCCTGCGCCTCATTGCAATGATCATGATCATTTTTACTACAAAGAGAAGAAATTATCATTTACCAAACAGGAGGATGTATACAAGCGGTCTTTGCAGGCTGCTAAGAAAGGAAAGGTGCTTGTTTTTCACTGGCGGGGTGGATACCTGACAAAAGAAGTATTAAATGAGCTTCTTGACCTAATCCGCAAAGCAGGCATGGAAAAAGAGAAAAACGCAATGGTCAGCATAAACTGGCCTCAGGCAGTTCTTCGCGTCCAGTATGCTGACATACAGGTACAGGAGAGTGTTATGCTGGAGGAAGCGAATGAAGGGGAGAAGGATTGATGAAATGACCCAAGGAATTTTGTGCTGAAACTGTCCAGGTTACTGTTCAGAAAAAATTAAAACATTGTTGAAAGAATTCTATTGTTATATGATTTCGTAAGTGATATACTTAAACACAAGAAGAACCGTGTAAAATTATAGTTTACTTTTTGCGCGGTTTCTTATATATGTGATGGTTAGTTTGAACTAACACTAAGGCGGTTTGAAAGATTATAGCGAAAATATAATCAACAAGCTATAGAACTGTTACTATACCGCTGAAGAAAATTATTTTTGCTATATATATGAAAAATTTTTCGATTATACAAGGAAGGAAAATGTAATGTTAATGAATATTTTTGAAGGTATACTGATTCCATTTGTTGGAACAACACTAGGTGCAGCATGTGTGTTTTTTATGAGAAAAACACTTAGCAAGTCAGTGCAACGTGCACTTGCAGGGTTTGCAGCAGGCATAATGGTTGCTGCTTCAATCTGGAGTCTTCTGATTCCGGCTATTAAACAATCTGAGAGTATGGGAAGATTATCATTTGTTCCGGCAGTTGTTGGGTTCTGGATTGGTATTTTGTTTTTACTAGCGCTCGATCATTTGATTCCACATCTTCATGTTGGAAGTGATCAGGCAGAGGGACCGA
>OHAU01000737.1_pt1 | contig 43421 bp, 39 predicted proteins | sample 1577181 | NCBI WGS metagenome assembly OHAU01 (sample SAMEA3541472, study PRJEB24748) | human gut metagenome | biome: human gut; feature: human-associated habitat; material: faeces | place: China | collected 2012 | reverse complement strand
AGTAAAAAACTACTTTTCACACTACTAAAATCCTTAACTTAATGACATTGTTTTTGAAAAAACCCCGTCCCCAATTGGTAATTGACATCTCCGACGTCTCATACTATGATATTGACATGGAGGATTTTTTGGCAATGATTAAGGCATGTATTTTTGATCTTGATGGTACGATTGGTAATACGTTGGATTCCATGGTCTATTCGGTTAACCTGACATTAAAAGAGATGAATCTTTCGGAGATTTCTAAAGAACAGTGTCGGGAGTTCGTAGGGAATGGTGCGAGGGTGTTGATGGAGAAGGCACTGGATGCATCGGGGAATCCTGGTGCGACCAGAATTGAGGAAGGTATGCAGATTTATGGACGCATATTTGATGAGAATTGTACATATCATGTAACACCTTGCGAAGGCGTCCCGGAAATGCTGTATAAGTTAAAGAAACAGGGAGTAAAATTGGCGGTGCTGTCCAATAAACCTCATTGTCAGGCGGTGAAAGCGGTTCATGCAATTTATGGTGAGAAGTTGTTTGACTGGGTACAGGGACAGAAGGATGAAATTCCAAGAAAACCGGATCCGGCGGGAGTGTTTTATGTGGCGAAAAAGCTCGGTGTAGATTACAAGGAGTGTCTGTATGTAGGAGATTCTGAAGTAGATGTGGTGACTGGAAAGAATGCAGGAGTAAAAACTATCGCAGTGACGTGGGGATTTCGTACGAAAGAAGAGTTAATGATTGCCGGAGCCCAGTATATGATAGACAAGGCAGAGAAATTGCAGGAATATCTATAAAAAGGAGGTTAAGAGGTAATGAATGAGTTTGATGAGGAATGTCTGAACGTATTTCTTGAAAATCAATCACAACTTTTTGAGGAGGCAGTTGCAGAGACGCTGGAAGATGCAGAAGCATTTCTGGAGGACTGCATGGCAGTTGTTGTGGAAAACATTGATGAGGTAAAAGAATTCCTGGAAGAAGAAGGAATGGATATTCAGGGAATGTCTGATGAGGAACTGGAAGAAGCAGCAGAAGTGTTCCCGATTCCGGACGGAAGATATCTGATTGTGGAAGGTTAAAATCCGGTGCAGTAAAATGTCCGGAAAAGAGGTTGAAGCAGCACAGATAATAAGAAAACTACATAGAAGAGAAAAAGCCGTAACTATCTGGTGGTTACGGCTTTTTTTAGGGCATCATCAATGGCGTTGATGATGATTTGAGAGGTATATGGATTGTCGGAGGAATAAGAAATGTTTTCTAGCGATTGTGTCTGGCAAATCTGGTCTGCGATTTCTTCCATAGTCGGCTGGATCAACGGATACATGGTGGTGACGGTGTCGTCCAGGTTGGAAAATCGGATAGAGTTGATATGATTTTCGTCGACTGTGACTTCTACTTCCAGCTCTTTATCGCCCAAAGTAAGCTGTGAAGTGTAGATGCCCGGTTGATAGGAAGTGCTCTTTGATGAGGAAGTTTCTTTGTTTTTCGGGTGGAACATAAATGTAAGCAGTGCCACCAGCAAAATGCCGAGACAGATGAACAGGACTGTATAAATAATTTCCTTCATGTGAAGTACAACGATTTTTGTTTTTGAACTCATAATAACCTCCTGTATTTGTTTTCTTAGGTTTTTGTTCTTTATAATGTATGAAAAAGGTTGGAAAATTATACAGCTTTTTTCGTGACAAAAGAATAGATATCCTGTAGAATGGGTAGAGATAAAGAGGTGGAAAATATGATAATTATAGCAGGACTTGGAAATCCGACAAAAGAATACGAAGGTACAAGACATAATGTAGGATTTCAGGTGATAGATAAAATCGCAGAAAAATATAATATTGCAGTGGACGCAAAAAAAGGGCGTGCCTATGTTGGAAAAGGAATCATCGAAGGTCAGAAGGTTCTTCTTGTTAAACCGCAGACTTATATGAATTTAAGTGGTGAGAGCATTCGCGAGTTGGTGGATTATTTTAAGGTAGATCCGAAAGAAGAGCTGCTTGTGATATATGATGATATCAGTCTGAACCCGGGGCAGATCCGGATTCGTAAAAAAGGAAGTGCCGGTGGACATAACGGAATTAAAAATATGATTGCCCAGCTTGGGACAGATACATTTCAAAGAATTAAAGTCGGAGTGGGAGAAAAGCCGAAAGGATATGATCTGGCTGCTTATGTTCTCGGACATTTTCATGGAGAGGATCTGGAACTTATGGAAGAGGGATATGAAAAGGCAATTTCTGCCACAGAAGAGATATTAAAAGGTGAGATTGATGCGGCCATGAATGAGTATAACCGTAAAGTGAAGCCGAAGGAGGAGTAAAAGTGCAGGCGTTACTTAAGCCGCTTTTGGAACTGGCAGAATATGAAGATATCGTAAAAAAGAAAAAAGAAGCTCCGGGAGTTCTGATGCTGACAGGTTGTGTGAATTCCCAGAAGACTCATATGATGTACGCACTTAGCGATGGCTGTTGTTATAAAGTCATCGCCTGTTCCAGTGAGGCAAAAGCGAAACAGATTTATGAAGAGTATCGTTTTTTAGATGCAGCCATTAGTTTTTATCCGGCAAAAGACTTGCTGTTTTACCAGGCAGATATTCGTAGTAAAGAGCTGATCAGTCAGCGAATGCAGGTGATACAGGCAGTTTTAAAAGGCGAACCGATAACTGTGGTTGCTAGTTTTGATGCATTTATGGATGCACTCCTTCCAAAAGAAATGATAAAGAGCAGGGTGATCAAGATATGCTCCGACGAGACTCTGAATCTGGATGAATTGTCTGTGAAGCTGGCACAGTGTGGGTATGACAGAGAGATAGAGGTGGCAGGACCGGGGCAGTTTGCGGTCCGTGGCGGCATCTTGGATGTATATCCGCTGACGGAGGAGCTCCCGGTTAGGATTGAACTTTGGGGAGATGAGGTGGATTCTATTCGAACCTTTGATCCGGAGACGCAGCGATCTATCGAGAAGCTTGACGAGGTAGAAGTGTTTCCGGCTACAGAATTTCCAGAGGAAGAAGAAAAAAGAGTTTCTTTTCTGGATTATTTTGAAAAAGAAAATACAATTCTTTTCTTAGATGAGCCTGTGCGTTTGAAGGAAAAAGGCGAAGGAGTGGAAGAAGAATTTCTGGAAGCACAGAAACGACGTGCCCAGAGCGGATACGAAGTAGCCGACAGCGAAGCTGTGCTTTTTACAACGCAGGAGATTATGAGGAAAATGAATGAATATTCCAGTGTGGGATTTCAGGCGTTGGATATGCGTTGCCCTGGGTTGAATATCCGGGCAAGTTATAATCTTCAAACGAAAAATGTGGATCCGTACAATAGAAGTTTTGAACTTCTAACGCAGGATCTGAAAAAAATGAAACGAAATCAGAGCCGTGTCATTCTGCTTTCCGGTTCCAGAACAAGAGCAAGGCGCCTGGCAGAAGATCTTCGAGATTACAATCTGAGCAGCTTTTACAGTGAAGATATGGAGCGTGAAGTAGAACCGGGAGAAATTATGACTGCTTATGGTTATATTGCAGAAGGCTATGAGTATCCACTTTTGAATTTTGTTGTAATTTCAGAAACGGATATTTTCGGAAAGAATAAAAGGAAGAAAAAACGCCGTACCACTTATGAAGGGCGTAAGATTCAAAGCTTCTCGGAATTAAAACCTGGAGATTATGTGGTACATGAGAATCATGGACTGGGAATTTATCAAGGAATTGAAAAAATCGAAGTGGATAAGATTTCCAAAGACTATATGAAGATTTCCTATGCTAAGGGTGGAAATCTTTATATTCCGGCAACACAGTTGGATCTGATCCAGAAATATGCCGGTTCTGATTCAAAAAAACCAAAACTTAACCGTCTTGGAACTCAGGAGTGGACAAAGACGAAGGCAAAGGTTCGGGGGGCAGTTAAAGAAATTGCAAAAGATCTGGTAGAACTTTATGCAGCAAGACAGAATCAGGATGGGTTTGTTTACGGGGAGGATACAGTCTGGCAGAAAGAATTTGAGGAAATGTTCCCGTATGAGGAGACAGAAGATCAGCTTCTGGCGATCAATGCTGTGAAGAAGGATATGGAAAGCCACAAGATCATGGATCGTCTGATCTGTGGTGATGTAGGTTATGGAAAGACGGAAATTGCAATCCGTGCGGCATTTAAGGCAGTACAGGAAAATAAGCAGGTGGTCTATCTGGTACCGACCACTATTTTGGCACAGCAACATTACAATACATTTTGCCAGAGAATGAAGGATTTCCCGGTCCGGGTAGATCTGATGTGCCGATTCAGGACTCCGGCTCAGCAAAGAGATACGATTCAGAACTTGAAACGCGGGCTGGTAGACATTGTGGTTGGAACCCACCGTGTGCTCAGTGATGATATTGAGTATAAGGACCTGGGATTGCTGATCATCGACGAGGAGCAGCGTTTTGGAGTCCAGCACAAGGAGAAAATCAAAAAGTTAAAGAAAAATGTAGACGTTCTGACGTTGACGGCAACGCCGATTCCAAGAACTCTTCATATGAGCCTTATCGGAATCCGTGATATGAGCGTGCTGGAGGAGGCACCGCAGGACCGGCTGCCGATCCAGACGTATGTGATGGAATATAATGATGAGATGGTCAGGGAGGCAATCGAACGAGAATGTGCGAGAAACGGACAGGTCTACTATGTGTACAATCGAGTGGAAGACATTGCAGAGGTAACAGCGCATATTCAGAAACTTGTCCCGGAGTTAAATGTATCCTTTGCCCACGGACAGATGAAGGAGCATGAGCTTGAAAAGATCATGTATGATTTTATTAATGGAGATATTGATGTGCTTGTGTCGACAACGATTATTGAAACGGGTCTTGATATATCCAATGTAAATACCATGATTATTCACGACGCAGACCGGCTTGGCCTTTCCCAGCTCTATCAGCTTCGTGGCCGCGTCGGGCGTTCCGGGCGTATGGCCTATGCATTTTTGTTGTACCGGAAGGACAAATTATTGAAAGAGATTGCAGAGAAGCGTCTGGCGGCAATCCGGGAATTTACAGATCTTGGATCGGGATTCAAAATTGCCATGCGTGATCTTGAAATCCGTGGAGCTGGAAATCTTCTTGGTGCCGAACAGCACGGGCATATGGAAGCGGTCGGATACGATATGTACTGCAAAATGTTAAATGAGGCAGTCAAACATTTAAAAGGGGAATTATCAGAAGAGGATACATTTACGACAGCATTGGATGTCAATGTCGATGCGTATATTCCGGATTCTTATATACCAAATGAATATCATAAGCTGGATATTTATAAGAGAATTGCTGCCATCGAGTCTGAGGAAGAGATGGACGATATGATAGAGGAGTTGATTGACCGTTTTGGAGATATTCCTAAAAAAGTGGAGCTCCTTCTGGAAGTAGCAAGGCTTAAGAATCTGGCGCACCAGGCGTATGTGACAGAGGTGACTCAGAAAGGTGTGACCTATACATTCCGTATGTATGAAAAAGCAAAAATCCATGTAGAGCGGATCCCGGATCTTTTAAAACAATTTCCGGAAGATCTGTCATTTAAGGCGGATATATCGGATCCCAAATTCATTTACCAGAGAAAGAAGAAAACAAAGCGTGGTGAAGTGGAGAATCCAATTGAGGTTGTGAAAAAAGTGTTAATTGGTATAAAAGGATTGCTTGACTAGAAAAAAGAAGATATAATAAAAAAAGTGGACATTTCTTTGCCCATCAGAATGAAGGAGGATACGAAAACGATATGAAAAAGAGATTATTTGCGCTGGCTCTTGCGGGAGTATTGGCGGCTGCAACACTGACCGGATGCGGATCATTAAAAGGAGACGAGACGGTTGCGACAGTCGATGATACAAAGATTGATGCGGATCTGGCCAATTTCTTCGCAAGATATACACAGGCAACATATGAGACATATTATTCTGCTTATCTGGGAGAAGATATGTGGAACTCAGATGCTTCTGACGGAGAGACATACGAAGAATCTGTAAAGAGTTCTGTACTGAAATCACTGGAAGATATGATTCTTCTTGAAAAGCATATGGAAGATTATGATGTGTCAATTACAGATGAAGATAAAGCAATGATCAAGGAGACAACGCAGCAGTTTCTGAATGATAATTCTTTAGATGACAAGAATCTTGTATCTGGTAATGAGAAGACTGTAAATCGTGCATTGACACTGATGGCAGTTCAGCAGAAGATGCGAACTGCGATCCAGGCCGGGGCAGATACAGAAGTCTCAGATGAAGAAGCAGCACAGAAGAGCATGGATTATGTGTTCATTTCTTATCAGACAAAAGATGATTCCGGCAACAGCAAAGACGTTTCCGATGATGAAAAAGCGCAGTTAAAGTCTCAGGCAGAGGCGATTGCTTCCGGTCTGAAGGAAGGTGGAGATTTGAACGCGCTTGCAGAAGAGCAAGGGGCAACGGTTCAGACACTGACGTTTGATAAAGATACAACTTCTCCTGATGAAGATTTGATTAAAGCCGCAGATGCACTGGGCGAGGGAGAATCTACAGATATGATTGAGACAGAAAAAGGCTGTTACGTAGCAAAAGTTACAAGCCTGTTAGATCGTACAGCAACGGATTCTAAGAAATCACAGATTGTACAGGAACGTCAGACAAAGCTTTATGATGATACAGTGAAAAAGTGGAGAAAAAAAGCAGACATTAAAGTGCATAAGGGTGTATGGAAAAAAGTAAGTTTCCAGAAAGTGTCTGTAAAGATGAAGACTGAGACTCAGACACCGTATACAGATCAGGTGCAGACAGACGATCAGGCTCAGACAGATAATTAAAATGCAGTAAGTCTGAAAGACATGAAAAAATTTCCATAGAGAAGAAAAGACCTGCCGGTTGGCAGGTCTTTTCTATCATATAGGAGATGGAATTTCCTATATGGTAAAATTATTTGAAATATGTGGATACAAGATCATTGACAAGCTTACCATCAGCTTTACCTTTTACCTTTGGCATCAGGTGTTTCATGATATTTCCTTTGTCTTTTCCGGTTGGGTTCTCGATACCAAGTTCAGATAACACACCTTCGATGATTGCTTTTATCTCGTCTTCGCCCATCATTTTTGGAGCGTAGGCTTCCAGAACAGTCAGGCGGCGGTTGCATTCTTCAATAATATCGGTACGGTCAGCAGGTGTCATCTCCAAAGTCTCTTTTGTCTGCTTGATTTCTTTCATGATAACCTGAATCTCTTCTTCTTCTGTCAGATCTGCACGTTTGTCGATCTGTTTATTCTTAAGAGCTGCCAGAAGCATGGATAAAGTTTCTTTTTTCTCCTTTTCGCCGGCTTTCATAGCTGCGACCATAGCACTTCTAATTTCATCAATTTTACTCATGATACATATCCTCCTCGAAATTACTACTTTTATTATACAAGACTAGATTGAAAATATCCAGTCCTGGATTTTGAAAGAAAGATTCGTACAGAAATAATGCTTCATTCGGATATTAGAATTAACAGAAAACTAACAAAAATTTTGGGAAAACAACAAGTGGGTTTGTAGAAAAAATAACTGAAATATAGTATAATATTTTTATATCAAGAATAAATAATCTGTCATTTTACGGGTAGATGATAGAATTAGAAAGGGGAACTATAATGGGCAAAGAAATGATAGCAATGTTACTTGCCGGAGGGCAGGGCTCCAGACTGTATGCGCTGACCCAGAAGCTTGCAAAACCGGCAGTTCCATTTGGCGGAAAGTACCGAATCATAGACTTTCCACTTTCAAACTGCGTAAATTCAGGTATTGATACAGTAGGTATTCTGACTCAGTATCAGCCTCTGGAGCTGAATGAGTATATCGGAAATGGGCAGCCGTGGGATCTGGACCGAATCTATGGAGGAGTTCATGTATTACCACCATATCAGAAGGCATCTGGCTCAGATTGGTATAAAGGTACAGCAAATGCAATTTACCAGAATATTTCATTTATCGAGCGTTATGATCCGGAATATGTCATTATTTTATCGGGAGATCAGATCTGCAAGCAGGATTATAGTGATTTTCTTAGATTCCACAAAGAAAAGAACGCAGAATTCAGTGTGGCGGTTATGGAAGTTCCGTGGGAGGAGGCACCAAGATTCGGACTTATGGTCACGGACGATGATGACCGTATTACGGAATTCCAGGAAAAACCGAAGAATCCGAAGTCTAATCTGGCATCTATGGGAATTTACATATTTAACTGGGATATTCTGAAGCAGTATCTGATTGAAGACGAAGCGGATCCGGAGTCTGAAAATGATTTTGGAAATAATATTATACCGAATCTGCTGCGTGATGAGAGAAAAATGTACGCGTATCACTTTAACGGATACTGGAAAGATGTGGGAACGATTCCATCTTTGTGGGAAGCGAATATGGAAGTACTGGATCCGGAACACAGTGGAATTAACCTGTTTGATGAAGATTGGAAGATCTACAGCAGGAACAGTGGTATGCCGGGACATAAGATCTGCGCCGGAGCCAATGTAGAGAACTCGATGATCACAGATGGATGTAAGATTGCAGGCAGCGTGAAACATTCCATCCTATTTGCCGGAGTGAAAGTAGAAGCCGGAGCAGTTGTAGAAGATGCAGTCGTTATGGGCAGAACAACGATTAAAGCCGGAGCCAGTGTAAAGCATTGTATTGTTGCGGAGAATGTAGTGATCGGTGAAAATGCTGTGGTAGGAGCTATGCCGACAGAAGAAGAGCAAGGAGTTGCAACTATCGGACCGGATGTCTGCGTCGGAACAGGTGCCAAGATTGGATCGAATGCCATGATCAGTGAAGATGTAAAGGACGGTGAAGAAAAATGATAAATGCAAATGCGGACGCAATGGGAATTATTTTCCCGAATAATTATGATAAGTTTGTTCCGGAACTGGTCAGCGAAAGACTAATGGCTTCCATTCCATTTGCAAGCCGTTATCGAATGATCGATTTTTTGTTATCCAGTATGGTTGGCTGCGGAATTGATAAAATAGAAGTGCTTGTTCGTGAGAATTATCATTCGCTTGTAGACCATTTAGGTGGTGGCCGAGAGTGGGATCTCAGCCGTAAGAACGGAGGACTTAGTATCTTTCCTCCATTTGCCCAGAAGTCTATCGGCAGTATGGGAGGAGGAAGAGTGGAAGCGCTCGCCAATATTCTTCCGGTACTCAAAAAGCAAAAAGAAAAATATGTGATTATGGCAGATACGAATATTGCTGCAAATTTTGATTTCAATGCGCTGATCGCACAGCATGTAAAAACGGATGCAGATATTACGTTCGCTTATACAAAAGAGGAACTGCCACAGGAACTGACTGGTGCAAAAGATGCAAGTAAAGGGCTTTATTATACGTTGAAGCTGGATGGAGATAAAGTAGAAGACATCTACATCAATAAGCAGGAGCAGGGTGTGCAGAATTTCTCTATGAATATTTACATTGCGAACAGAGAGTGGCTGATCGATACCATTAATGCAGCGTTTATGCGTGGAGCTATTTCACTGGAGAGGGATATCCTGATCCCGCATCTGGATACATATAAAGTCATGGCTTATGAGCATAAAGGATATGTGGCGAGAATCACCGGACTTAAGAGCTATTTTGATGAGAACATGAAACTTCTGGATGATAAGAATCTTGAGAAGCTTTTCACAGGTAATCCCATCTATACAAAGATTCGTGACGATAATCCGACCAGATACATCGGCAATGCAAAAGCAAGTAATGTTATGGTAGCAGATGGTTGTGTGATCGAAGGTGAAGTGGAGAACAGTATTTTATTCCGTGGTGTGAAGGTTGCAAAAGGTGCGAAAGTAAAGAATTGTGTTTTAATGCAGGATACGATCGTTGGAGAAGGTACAAAGCTGGAATATATCATTTCAGATAAGAATGTAAAAATCACCGATGGAAAAGAATTAAAGGGTGATGAAGCGTTTCCTGTATTTGTTGCGAAAGGACAGGTTGTCTAGTGAACGGGTGCATGTTATGCCCGAGACAGTGCCAGATTAAGCGAGAGGACGGAAAGCGTGGCTTTTGTGGGGAGTCGGATTTGGTCCGGCTTTCCAGAGCCGCGCTTCATATGTGGGAAGAACCGTGTATCTCCGGGACAAATGGATCCGGAGCTGTTTTTTTCTCTGGCTGTACACTCAGGTGTGTATATTGCCAAAATTATCACATTGCCAACAGTGAGATTGGAAAAACAGTAAGTGTTGAACGGTTATCGGAGATATTTCTGGAATTAAAAGAACAGGGAGCCAACAACATTAATCTGGTAACTCCGACGCATTTTGTACCACAGATTATCGCGGCACTGGATCAGGCAAGAAAGAAAGGACTTAATCTTCCAATTGTTTATAATACAAGCGGCTATGAAAAGGTGGAGACATTAAAGAGGCTGGATGGTTATGTAGATATTTATCTGCCGGATTTTAAATATCTGGATCCGGAGCATGCAAAGAAATATTCCGGGGCAGAAGATTATCCAGAAGTAGCAAAACGGGCACTGGCAGAAATGGTGAGACAGACAGGAGTACCACAACTTGATGAACAAGGCATCATGAAAAAAGGTGTGATCGTGAGACATTTGCTATTGCCTGGGTGTCTGAGAGATGCGAGAAGAATTGTGAAATACCTCTATGAAACATATGGTGACCAGATTTATATGAGTCTCATGAACCAGTACACTCCACTCGATACGTTGAATCGGGAAAAATATCCGGAGCTTGCCAAGAAAGTGACGAAAAAAGCATATGATGTCCTGGTGGATTATGCCATAGATCTTGGCGTGGAGCAGGCATTTATTCAAGAGGGTGAGACAGCAAAAGAAAGCTTTATTCCGGATTTTTCCTATGAAGGGGTGTAAGATAAGAACAGATGCCAGAAGATAGGGAGAGCTATCGGTATTTTGCTAACGGTATTTGAATAGAGTTCTTGAATAACAGGAACGTGAATGATAAAAAGGTAAAGAAAATTTAACGAAGGAGTAAAGATATGGCAGACAGAGCCCAGTTTCAGAAAAAATTAGGAGAGCTTCTTGCAGTTGCAGCAAGCCAGAATAACAAAATGACCAGTCAGGAAGTGCAAGCTTTCTTTCAGGATGACAATCTTACAGATGAGCAGATGAATCTTGTCCATGAATTTCTGATGTCACAGAAAGTGGAAGTGATCGGATATACAGGAACTATAGAAAATACAGAACAAGAAGAAAAAGATACACTAAGCCAGCAGGAAAAAGATTATGTGGCAGAATATCTGATTGATATTGAAAAAATGTCAAAACAAACAGAGGAAGAGGTGACGCTTGCATATTTCCTTCCGAAAGTTGTAGAAGAAGCAGTAAAGCTGCATATGCCGGGAATATTCATCGGTGATGTGATCCAGGAAGGCAATGTTAGCTTGATGCTGTACTTAGGTGAGAATAAGAAAGCAACAGAAGCAGAAGTGCTGGAGCAGGTGCGCGCTGGAATCCGGGTGATGCTGGAATCCCACACCGAAGAAAAACGCCGCGATAAGAAGATGGTCGAGCGGGTAAATGATCTGGACGAGACAATCAAAAGCATGAAGGAAGAATACGGAAGAAAAGTATCCGTAGACGAAGTCGCTGAACGTATGGGTATTACGGAAGATACCGTGGAGGATATCCTGAAGCTTGCAGGCGAAGAAGTGAAGGATGAGTAAAGGTGAGCCCTGCCTGTAGGTGGAGGTTGTAAAAAGCGAAAGAATCGCTTTTGATGAGTCTTCATAGTGGCTATGCCAATGAACATATCCATTATTGACATTAAGGAGGAAATCAGACAATGGCAAAGAGTACAAGAGGATATTGTAAGTATTGTGGAAAAGAATATACAAGAACAGGTATGCTAAAACATTTGCAGAGTTGTAAGAAGCGGATGGAAGTGTGTGAAAATTCCGAGAAGATGTCAGCTTATTATGAATTGATGTTATATGGTACATATAACAAAGATTATTGGCTTATTATACAGATAAAAGAAAATGCAACTTTGGAGTGTCTGGATCAATTTATACGCGATATCTGGGTGGAATGTTGTGGACATTTGAGCGCATTTGATATTGAAGGTGTGAGATATGAACAAATTTCAGATAATGATTTCCTGTGGGGAGAACCTGCAGAAGATATGAGCCATAAACTCAAAGAAGTGCTTGAGGTGGGAATGGAAATTGGATATGAATATGATTTTGGTTCCACAACCAAGCTTACAATAAAGGTGGTAGATTATTATAAAGCTCCAGAACAGAAAGAAAATGTGACGATTTTATCCAGAAATAATCCGATACAGTTTACATGTTCAGTTTGTGGGGAAAATCCTGCTGTGTGGATTGATCCTATGAAAATGTATGATGAAGATCCATTCTGGTGCGAGGAGTGTCTGGAAAAATATGAAAATGGGGAACTGGATGAAGAAATAGAAGTTGAAGAGAGCGGATATCTGCTTCCAGTTACGAATTCTCCTAGAATGGGAGTTTGCGGTTATGAGGGAAGCGACCTCTATCCGGATCAGTTTGAACCAGATGATATGTAAAACGGAAACATTTGGAACGCATGCGTTCACTATTTGCTTAGAATAATTTTCATATATTTTCATATAATAGCATTAAAAGTAAAATTTAGCATGAGAAGAAAGAACAGCCATGTTGACATAGCCGAACAGCTAAGAATATAATAAAGAAAAATAAATTTGCCGAACGGCAAAAAAATATTTACACACAATGAATTTAGCCGAACGGCATATTTGGAGGAGCTATGAAGATCACAGATTCAAAATCGCTAGGACAGGCAATTAGAGAGCGAAGAAGAGAATTGAAATATACACAAGCATATTTATCAGAATTTACAGGACTTTCTGTAACTTTTATTTCTGATCTGGAACGCGGGAAACCAACTGCTGAAATTGAGAAAACAATCAGGTTAGTGAATGTTTTGGGAATGGATTTGATGGTCGAAAAGCGAGGATAAAGACATGAGAAGGTTATCGGTATTTATTGAAATAAATGGTCAGAGCGAGTATGCAGGAGAGATTATTGGAAGAGACTCTAGTGATGCGAGATTTACATATGCAGAGAGTTATTTGAAAAATTTTGAACATAGGGCGATTTCTATCGGACTTCCATTGGAAGAAAAAACGTTTGATTCCATGCGCACTAGAATATTTTTTGAAGGATTGCTCCCGGAAGGCTTTACCAGAAGATGCGTAGCTGAATGGATGCACATCGATGAAGGGGATTATTTATCTATTTTGGCAGAACTTGGAAGGGAATGTTTAGGTGCGGTCAAAATAGTGGATGAAACAGGAAAAGCGGTTGAACCGGAGTACAGGGAATTATCTGCGAAGGAAGTATATGCGCTGGCAAGTGAAGGAGCAACAGAATCAGCAGAGTTAGTAACCAAGTCGCATTTATCGCTGACAGGAGCATCTGGAAAAGTTGGTTTATATTATGATGAAAAAAGAGAAAAATGGTATTTGCCAATCGGAGAAGCACCAAGTACACACATCGTGAAGCAAAGTCATGTGAGACTGAAAAAAATCGTTGCAAATGAACAATTGTGCCTTTTGACAGCGAAGTATTTAGGAATTGATATTCCAGAAAGCTTTATCATTACAACGGATGACAACGAAGAAAATGTACTTTTTGCTACAAAACGATATGACAGAAAGTTTGTGAATGGCAATAGAGTACTTAGCGGAATGCCTGTGCCACATAGACTTCACCAGGAGGATTTTTCACAGGCAATGGGAATTGCAGCTTCAAATAAGTATGAAAAAAATAATGAGGGATATATGAAGATGCTCTTTGATGTGATTCGTTCCTATTCTGCTGATCCAATGGCAGATGCATTGCGATTGTGGGATATTTGTGTATTTAACTATTTGATTGGAAATACGGATAATCATATCAAAAATCTTTCCTTACTGTATAGTGAAGATTTGAAAAGTATTCGACTTGCGCCGGCTTATGATATTGTAAGCACGATGATCTATGAAAGTAGTACAGAAAATATGGCGATTGGTATTAATGGTATTTATAATATCAATGAAATTACAAGAGAATCGTTTGAAAAGGCAACTGTGCAGATTGGAATTGGTACGAAACTGGCTATGAAAAAGTTTGATGCTATGGTAAGGAAATTTTCAGATGCCATGAATCAGGCGAAGGCAGAGTTAAAACAACAAGGCTTTGAACAAGTGGAACAAATATCCGAGCAGATCATGAAAAAGGGTGGAATTCGAAACATGACGTTATGATTTCATTGTGGTATTTGGAACGCATGCGTTCCAAAATTAAATCGGAAGTATTTCCAGAGATTTAGAGGTAATTTTTTCGTAATTATCACTGATTTTTTGAAGAGGAGACAGTTCACGTTTGCGAACATCTTCGCTTGTCATAGATTCAGTGACTTGAACATAAATTTTGTTATCTGCTTTTTTCTAATGCATGTCCACTGTCACGATTTCGAAAATCAAGTAGATAGTTACGAAGTCCTCCCTATATCAACAATATAATGTTTTCCCAAAGTTCTTAGAAATTTTACATTCCTCCTATCTTGTGTATGAATATAGCATAAATTAAAAAAATCAAGTTTGTGCAGTTGACTGCAAAAAAAATAGAAAAATGGCAAATTTTGCAATTGATAAACAGAAGGTTGAAGCTTGAAAAGTGAACGCATGCGTTCACTATTTGCTTAGAATAATTTTCATATATTTTCACATAATAGCATTAAAAGTAAAATTTAGCATGAGAAGAAAGAACAGCCATGCGGAATCAATCATGGAGGAATTATATGAAGGCAACTGGAATTGTACGTCGGATTGATGACCTGGGACGTGTGGTCATTCCGAAAGAAATACGAAGAACACTTAGAATCCGGGAGGGCGATCCACTGGAAATCTTCACAGACAGAGAGGGCGAAATCATCTTGAAAAAATATTCTCCAATTGGGGAGCTTGCTGCATTTGCAGGTATGTATGCAGACAGCCTGGCAAAAGAGGCAGGGTGCCTTGTGTGTATCTGTGATATGGATCAGGTCGTGGCAGCTTCCGGAAATGGGAGAAAAGAGGTGCAGGAAAAGTATATCAGCAAAGTTCTTCAAGGGGAACTGGAAGAGAGAAACAGTATTCTGGCAAAGGTAGATGAGAAGAAATATATCCGGGTGTTCCGGGAACAGGAAAAGGATTATGTATGGGAATCTATTACACCGATCATTTGCGAAGGAGATGTTGTGGGGGCAGTTATTTTACTGTCATCAGATGAAAAAGAGAAGTTTACAAAACTGGAACAAAAGCTGGGAGCATGTGCAGCAGGATTTCTTGGAAAGCAAATGGAGTGATAAAATTTGCAGAAGCAGTCATATTCGCCGGATCTGGCTCATACCTTGTGGTAGACAAGGAGGAAAGAGATGGAGAATATGCAAAAAAATATAAAGGTCATATGGTGGATCAAGTCACTTCTGGCTTCTTATATTGTCACCGGTATCTTACTTTTGGTTTTGACATTTTTTATGTATAAATTTGAATTAAATGAAAAAATTGTATCGGCGGCAATTGTTGGAATCTATGTAGTGTCAACATTGATCGGAGGAGTGATCATAGGGAAACTGACAAAATCAAAACGGTACTTGTGGGGGATGGTTCTTGGAATCCTATATTTTGTATTGCTTTTGCTCATTACACTTGGAGTTTACAGAACTCTGAATGGAGACAGTGTAAGTATTGTCACATCACTGATACTATGTGCGGGCGGCGGTATGACCGGTGGTATGATATCATGAAAGGCTAAAAAAATAAGAGCTGCGTATATCTATTGTAAAAAGGAAACAGATATAGGCAGCTTTTATTTTACGTACGGTTCATAATCGTAATGACGAATGTATATGTCCCTTACAGAAAGTAGAATAGTTACAGTTCGAATCAGAAAGTTTTTGCCACATGTAAAAATGTAAAGATACCAGAATGGAAAGTGTTTTCGCTGGCATCTTATGAATTATGGTCAACCTGATCCATGTACTTGATGAGGCGGAAGATCTGGCTTGTATAGCCCCATTCATTATCATAGAAACAGATGACCTTAAAGAAGTGAGAATTTACTTGGATTCCCTGTCTTGCATCAAAGATAGAAGCGTGTGGATCTCCGATGAAATCAGAAGATACAACTTCATCATCTACATAATCAAGAATGCCGGACAAATATGTCATGGAGGCTTCCTTTACTTTTTTGCAGATATCCTCATAAGATGCAGACTCTTTTAGTGCGACGTTCAGATCAACGATTGAGACGTCTGTAGTTGGAACACGATAAGAAATACCACTCATCTTGTCCTTCAGAGAAGGAATGACGAGAGAGATAGCCTTAGCGGCTCCGGTTGTGGATGGAATCAGATTGCCGAATGCAGAACGTCCGGTACGCCAGTCCTTGAGAGAACGGCTGTCCACAACTTTCTGCTTGGCAGTTGCGGCGTGGATCGTAGACATCAGACCATATTCAATTCCATAATTGTCTTCCAGTACTTTACAGATAGGTGCCAGACAGTTGGTCGTGCAGGATGCATTGGACACAACGGACATATCTTTCGAATAACCGGTATGGTTGATTCCCATGATGAATGTAGGTGTTTCTTCATCTTTTGCAGGTGCAGAAATAATGACTTTTTTTGCACCACCTTGCAGGTGAGCACTTGCCTTTTTTGCCGTGCAAAATGCTCCGGTTGCATCGATGATGTATTCGGCACCGCAGGAACCCCAAGGGATGGAAGCAGCATCACCTTCTGTGAAGACAGGAATCTTCTGCCCGTTAATGATAAGTCCGTGTTCATAAGTTCCAAGTTCTCCCTGGAAACGTCCAAATGTAGAGTCGTAGCGGATCATATAGACCATATAATCAAGATCCGCATTTCTTGCGTTAATACCACATAATTTAAAAGTTTCCGGTCGACTGATGGCGATACGGAGTGCAACGCGTCCAATACGTCCGAATCCGTTAATGCCAATTGAAATTGCCATGTTACAATTACCTCCTATAAGACATATTAATGAAGTGGCAATTTCTGATTCATTTGTAATCTAACGCAAGTGTAACATAGTAAAATTGAAAAAACCACCTTTTTGCAGGTAATTAAAATATTAACGGGAATAATTAAAAATTAACGATTCAGATAAAAATATTGCGAAAAAGAAAGGAAGATGCTATACTTATAAAAGTCAAGAAAGACAAGGAGGAATGTAGTGATGAAACATGTGAAAACATTGAATACACAGACTCTGAACAAGACAGTGAAAAAAGGCGGTTGCGGCGAATGTCAGACATCTTGCCAGTCAGCATGCAAGACTTCCTGTACAGTAGGAAATCAGACCTGTGAGCAGAGCAAATAAGTAAAAGAACATAGGTGAAAAACCAGGAGACAGCGGTCTTAAAAGGGTCGCTGTCTCTGTTCTGTTGCCAAATAACCATGAAAATTTTTAAAGAGATAGAAAAAAATAGAAAAGGAGATTATTACTGTGATTCATCAGTATAAGAATAACGGATATAACATTGTTCTGGATGTATACAGTGGAGCCGTACATGTGGTCGATGACCTGTGCTATGATGTGATTGCTGTACTGAATGAACCGGACGAAGAACCAACAGCTGAGATTTTAAAGAGTGATCTTACATGGGAGAATCTGAAAAAGCGTCTTAGAGATACATATAGCGAGGAAGATTTAAGAGATGCTCTTGATGATGTCATTGAACTGACAGAGGACGGGAAATTATTCACAAAGGATGAGTTTGAATATCTTGTTCCAATCGTGAAGAAGAGAAAGACAGTTGTAAAGGCTCTTTGCCTTCACATTGCACATGACTGTAATCTGGCCTGCAGATACTGCTTTGCAGAAGAAGGCGAGTATCATGGAAGACGTGCTCTTATGAGTTATGAAGTCGGAAAGAAGGCATTAGATTTCCTGATCGCAAATTCCGGAAGTAGAAGAAATCTAGAAGTAGATTTCTTTGGAGGAGAGCCACTTATGAACTGGCAGGTTGTCAAAGATCTGGTAGCATACGGAAGAGAACAGGAAAAGCTTCATGACAAGAATTTCCGATTTACAGTTACGACGAACGGCGTTCTTCTGAATGATGAGATTCAGGAGTTTGTCAATAAAGAGATGGACAATGTTGTGCTAAGCCTGGATGGACGAAAAGAAATCAATGATAAGATGCGTCCGTTCCGCAACGGAAAAGGAAGCTACGATCTGATCGTGCCGAAATTCCAGAAGCTGGCTGAAAGCCGTAATCAGGAGAAGTATTATATCCGTGGGACATTTACAAGAAATAATCTGGATTTCTCCAATGATATCCTGCATTTTGCAGATCTTGGATTCAAGCAGATGTCCATTGAGCCGGTCGTAGGTGACGAATCCGATCCATATGCGATCCGCGAAGAGGATATTCCACAGATCAAAGAAGAGTATGATAAACTTGCCAAGATTATGATCGAACGAGAGAAAGAAGGCAAAGGATTTAATTTCTTCCACTTTATGATCGATCTGGAAGGCGGCCCATGTGTGATGAAACGTATGTCCGGCTGTGGTTCCGGAACAGAATATCTGTCTGTCACACCATGGGGAGATCTGTATCCATGTCATCAGTTTGTCGGGCAGGAAGAATTCCTGATGGGAAATGTGGACGATGGAATTGTAAAGCCGGAGATTGCAGATGATTTCAGAAGCTGCAGTGTATATTCAAAAGAAAAATGTAAAAATTGTTTCGCTAAATTCTACTGTAGCGGTGGATGTATGGCAAACTCTTATAATTTCCATGGAACGATCCATGATTGTTATGATGTTGGCTGTGAGATGCAGCGTAAACGTGTGGAATGTGCCATTATGATCAAAGCAGCACTGGCAGATGCATAATGTGTAACATAGAATCCTTCGAAGGAATGGAAGAAAGAGAAAGGAAGTAAATCATGAAAAAAAGCAGAGGCATACTTAGTCTTATTGTGGCAGCAGCCTTGATTGTACTGCTTGGTTTTACGACAATTGTTGGATTCGGAAAAGGCCATACAGGTTCTATGAAGAATATCAAACTGGGTCTGGACCTTGCCGGTGGTGTAAGTATCACATATCAGGTCAAAGATGACAATCCGTCGGATGAAGAGATGAGTGATACAATCTATAAGCTGCAAAAGCGTGTAGAACAGTATAGTACAGAGGCAAGTGTATATCAGGAGGGAAGCGACCGTATTAATATCGAGATTCCTGGTGTTACAGATGCCAATGAGATTTTAGACGAACTGGGACAGCCGGGTTCCCTGTATTTTATTGCGCAGACAGGCAGTGACGGCTCAGCAAACTATAGTCAGGTGAACAGTACGGGAGATGCGTCCAAAGATTATCAGCTCAACAAGACAATTGAAGAATTGCAGGCAGACGGTTCTATTGTACTGAGTGGCAATGATGTAAAAAGTGCTCAGGCTCAGACAACAGAAGACCAGCTGACAAAGAATAAACAGAATGTTGTATCTCTTACATTTACAAAAGATGGAACAACAAAGTTTGCAGATGCAACAACAAAAGCACTGGCAGCAAGCCAGAGCATTGGTATCTATTATGACGGAGCATTTGTAAGTGTTCCGAATGTACAGGCAGCCATTACAAATGGACAGGCTCAGATCAGTGGTAACATGACCTATGAAGAAGCAGATGCGCTTGCTTCTACAATCCGTATCGGTGGTCTGAAGCTGGAACTGGAAGAGTTGCGTTCTAATGTTGTAGGAGCCCAACTTGGTGAGCAGGCAGTTGCGACCAGCTTAAAAGCCGGAGCAATCGGACTTGCAATTGTATTTGTATTCATGTGTTGTGTATACTTGCTTCCGGGACTTGCATCCGGACTTGCACTTTTAATCTATACAGGACTTGTACTTGTAATCCTGAATGCATTTGAAGTAACATTGACACTTCCGGGTATTGCCGGTATCATTCTTGGCATTGGTATGGCAGTAGATGCCAACGTTATCATCTTCGCTCGTGTACGTGAAGAGATGGTACGCGGAAGAAGTGTAAAGAATTCTCTGAAGATTGGTTTCCAGAAAGCTTTATCAGCAATCTTAGATGGTAATATTACGACTCTGATTGCAGCAGCTGTATTGTGGTTCAAAGGTTCCGGTACAGTAAAAGGATTCGCGCAGACACTTGCAATTGGTATCATCGCATCTATGTTTACAGCACTTGTTATTACAAGATTGATCGTAAATGCATTTTATGCAGTTGGACTTAGAAGTGAAAAATTATATTATCGTCCAAAGAAAGAGCGTGAGCCAATCGATTTCCTTTCAAAGAAAAAAGTGTTCTTTACAATTTCTCTTGTATTAATTGCAGCAGGAGTGATCACAATCGGTGTCAATGCAGGAAGAGGAAAAGGAGCATTTGCATACAGCCTTGAATTCCAGGGCGGTACATCTACAAATGTAACATTTGATAAAGATTACTCTATTGATGAGATTGATAAGGAAATTGTTCCGGTTGTAGAAAAGGTAACTGGAGATAACAATGTTCAGACTCAGAAAGTAGCCGGAACCAATCAGGTTATTATCAAGACAGTTACACTGGATCTTGACAAGCGTGAAGCACTGAATAAGGCTATGGTTGATAACTTCGGTGTGGACGAATCAAAGATCACGGCAGAAAATATCAGTTCTACAGTAAGTAATGAGATGCGAAGAGATGCAGTTATCGCGGTTGTTATTGCGACAATCTGTATGCTTCTGTATATCTGGTTCCGATTCAAAGATATCCGTTTCGCTACCAGTGCGGTACTTGCTCTTTTACATGACGTCCTTGTTGTAGTAGGATTCTATGCAATTGCAAGAATCTCTGTTGGTAATACATTTATCGCGTGTATGCTGACAATCGTCGGATATTCCATCAACGCGACCATTGTTATCTTTGACCGTATCCGAGAGGAAATGCGTGGTAAGACAAAGAGCAGTGATGTTGCAGCAGTTGTAAACAAGAGTATCACACAGACGCTGACAAGAAGTATCTATACATCTCTTACAACATTTATCATGGTAGCTGTACTTTACGTCATGGGTGTAAGTTCTATTAAGGAGTTTGCACTTCCATTGATGGTCGGAGTTGTATGCGGAGCTTACTCATCTGTATGTATCACAGGAGCGCTGTGGTATGTAATGAAACGCTTCAAGAAGTAATTTTAAATACTATAGAACAGCCAAAGTCATATTTTATGGCGAGGCTGTTCTTTTCTTAAAGTAAATATTTGCAAAGTAAATAAAATGATGTTGGAGATTCCCGTTGAAAGTGTAGTATTTGCTTTGCAAATATTTATTTGGATAAAACAGGAGAGACGAAAATTATGGAACGCTGGGTACTTTTAAGAAAAGGTGCTGATTTTGAGGCTATCAGTAAGAAATTTCATATTAGTCCGAGACTGGCCAGTCTGATCCGTAACCGGGATGTTATTGGAGATGAAGCAATCAACCAATATCTGAACGGTACAATTGCGGAACTCTACGATGGAATGCAGATGAAGGGTATGCCACAGGCGGTGGAAATTCTGACTGAAAAAATCAGGGACCGGGAAAAAATCCGTGTCATTGGAGACTATGACTGTGATGGAATCAATGCGACATATATTCTTTTAGAAGGTCTGGAAAAGCTTGGCGCAAAGGTGGACAGCGACATCCCGGATCGTATCAAAGACGGATATGGATTAAATCAGCATCTGATCGACCGGGCGCATGAAGATGGAATTGATACGATCATCACCTGCGATAACGGAATTGCGGCAGCGAAAGAAATTGAGTATGGAAAAGCGCTTGGTATGACGATCATCGTAACAGACCATCATGAAGTGCCGTACAAGGAAAATGAAGCGGGAAGAAGATACATTTTACCGCCGGCAGATGCAGTTGTTGACCCAAGGCAGGAAGGATGTGAATATCCATTTAAAGGATTATGTGGTGCAGCGGTTGCATACAAGCTTGTAGAGGCGCTCTGTGAGGCAAATGGTCAGGACGTGGCGGATCTGGATTATCTTTTGGAAAATGTTGCAATTGCAACAGTGGCAGATGTGATGGATCTGACAGAGGAAAATCGAATTCTGGTGAAGCAGGGTCTTGAGATGCTAAAGAGGACCTCTAATCTGGGACTACGTGCCCTGATCCAGTGTATCGGGCTGGAGGGAAAAAAGATTCAGGCATATCACATCGGATTTATTCTTGCTCCGTGTCTGAATGCCAGTGGTAAGCTGGATACGGCAAAAAGAGCACTGGCACTGCTTCGGGCAAAGACAGGGCGGGAGGCAGATATGCTGGCAGGTGATCTGAAAGCATTGAATGAGAGTCGTAGAGATATGACAGACCGCGTTGTAGATGAGGCAATGGCGAAAGTGGAACGGACAGATATCCGGGGGGATAAGGTGCTTGTTATCTATCTGCCGGATTGTCATGAAAGCCTTGCCGGCCTTGTGGCTGGACGTGTGAGAGAAAATTACTATCGTCCGGTATTTGTATTGACGGATTCCGAAGATGGAGTCAAAGGATCGGGAAGATCGATTGAAAGCTATTCCATGTATGAAGAACTGACAGGCTGTGGGGATCTTCTGACAAAATTCGGCGGACATCCGATGGCGGCAGGACTTTCACTTGATAAAGAAAATGTTGAGAAATTCAAAAGAAGACTAAATGATCAGTGTACGCTTTCAGAAGAAGAGCTGACAGAAAAAGTAGTGATCGATATGGAACTGCCATTTGCTGCTATTACAGAACAGTTTATAGAAGAACTTGAATACATGGAACCATTTGGAAAAGGTAATACAAAACCGGTTTTTGCGGCAAGAGGCGTCGTCATGCAGCATGTGAAGATCATCGGGAAAAATAAAAATGTTGCAAAAGCAACAGCAATCGATGCGGCGGGAAACCGGATGGAAGCCATCTGTTTTCATGATGCACAGGAATTTGCAGAACGGTGTGAAAGAAATAATGGTAAAATGTCCATTACATTTTATCCTGGAATCAATGAATTCCGGGGAGAAAGACAAATTCAGATTGTAATTACTCATTATCGATAGATTTTTTTTGAAAAATGGAACAAATAATGCTATACTAAAAGATATACTTTACCTTGAAAGAGAAGAAGGAGAGAATAATTATGAAACCGATAGAAGATTATGTAGTAAGTATTCCGGATTTTCCAGAACCGGGGATTATATTTCGTGATGTGACAAGTGTATTACAGGACGCGGAAGGACTGCATCTTGCAATTGATCTGATGCAGGAAAAATTAGAAGGTCTTGACTTTGACGTAGTAGTCGGACCGGAATCCAGAGGATTTATTTTCGGGGTACCGATCGCATATAATCTGAAAAAGCCATTTATTCCGATTCGTAAAAAAGGAAAGCTTCCAAGAGAGACGGTTTCTGCAGAGTATGAATTAGAGTATGGCACAGCAACTATCGAGATGCACAAAGATGCGATCAAGCCAGGGCAGAGAGTTGTGATCATTGATGATCTGATCGCGACAGGCGGAACGAATGAGGCAATGATCCATTTGATTGAAGGTCTTGGCGGAAAGGTTGTAAAGACTGTGTTTTTAATGGAACTGGCAGGACTTCATGGACGTGACAGATTACAGGGATATGATATAGATTCAGTTATTGTATATCCTGGAAAATAGAAAAAGATATACATTTGAGAGACTAGAGAGGGAAGGAGGCGTTAATATGTCAGAGAATAAAACAACATATGAGTCACTGGACGGCAAGATTGCTCCGGAAGCATTGCTAAAAGACACAAGAGGGAAACTTCAGATGGTAGATGGGCACGGGATCAAACAGGAGGCAGATTATGATGATCCGGATAAGCTTTATGGCATGTTAATTGCCCGTATTCAAAAGTATCATCCGTCTGCGGATGTTACTCAGATCGAGAAGGCATATAATCTGGCAAAAAAAGCGCATGGAGACCAAAAGAGAAAGTCGGGAGAACCGTATATTATCCACCCGCTCTGGGTAGCAATCATTCTTGCGGATCTTGAGATGGATAAGGAGACAATTATTGCAGCTCTTCTTCATGACGTAGTGGAAGATACTCGGATTGGAGAGGATTATATCAAAGAAGAGTTTGGAGAAGAGGTAGCTCTTTTGGTAGACGGTGTTACGAAACTTGGCCGTGTAGCTTATTCTGCGGACAAACTGGAACTTCAGGCGGAGAATTTGAGAAAGATGTTCCTTGCTATGGCAAAGGATATCCGGGTTATTATCATTAAACTTGCGGACCGTCTGCATAATATGCGTACACTGCAGTTCATGACTCCGGCCAAACAGCAGGAAAAGGCTCGTGAGACAATGGATATTTATGCGCCGATCGCGGGAAGGCTTGGTATTTCTAAAATTAAGACAGAACTTGACGATTTGTCATTGAAGTATCTGAAACCAGATGTATTTTTTGATCTTGTAAATCAGATCAATGCCAGAAAAACAGAGCGTGAGGAATTTGTCCAACAGATTGTGGATGAAGTGTCCATGCATATGAAAAATGCGGGGATTAAAGCAGATGTAAATGGACGTGTAAAGCATTTCTTCAGTATTTATAAGAAGATGGTCAATCAGGATAAGACAGTAGATCAGATTTATGACCTGTTTGCAGTCCGTATCATTGTGGATTCTGTCAAAGACTGTTATGCGGCATTGGGAATTATCCATGAGATTTATACGCCAATTCCTGGAAGATTTAAAGATTATATTGCCATGCCGAAACCGAATATGTATCAGTCTCTGCATACAACGCTGATGAGTTCGATTGGTCAGCCGTTTGAGATCCAGATCCGTACACAGGAGATGCATAAGACAGCCGAATATGGTATTGCTGCTCACTGGAAGTATAAAGAGTCCGGCGGTAGCAAGAAAGGTGTTATGGCTGAAGAAGAGAAAATGAGCTGGCTCAGACAGATTCTGGAATGGCAGAGAGATATGTCTGACAACAAGGAATTCTTAAGCCTCATCAAAGGAGATCTGGATCTGTTTGCAGATGATGTGTACTGCTTTACACCGCAGGGGGATGTAAAGACATTGCCGACGGGGTCCACTCCAATCGACTTTGCTTATTCCATACACAGTGCAGTCGGCAATAAGATGGTCGGTGCCAGAGTGAATGGAAAGCTTGTTCCGATTGATTACAGAATCCAGAATGGAGACAGAATAGAAATTCTGACCTCCCAGAATTCGAAAGGACCAAGCCGTGACTGGCTGAATGTAGTCAAGAGTACACAGGCAAAAAATAAGATCAATCAGTGGTTCAAAAAAGAATTTAAAGAGAGCAATATTATCAAAGGAAAAGAGATGGTGGCCTCCTATTGCAAAGCAAAATCTCTCAACCTTTCTAATCTGCTCCAGCCAAAATATGAAGAGATCGTACAGAGAAAATATGGATTCAAGGACTGGGATTCTGTGCTTGCCGCGATCGGACATGGCGGCTTAAAAGAAGGACAGGTCGTGAATCGTCTGGCGGAAGAATATGGCAAGGATCACAAGCAGGAACTGACAGATGAAATTGTACTTGAAAAAGTTGCAGAGGCGGCTAAGAATAAAGTCCATATTGCCAAGTCCAAGAGTGGAATTGTCGTAAAAGGAATTGATGATGTGGCAGTCCGGTTCTCCAGATGCTGTAATCCGGTACCGGGAGATGAGATTGTCGGATTTGTTACAAGAGGAAGAGGACTTTCGATTCACCGCACGGATTGTGTTAATATGATACATTTGACAGAAGCAGAACGTGCAAGACTGATTCCGGCTGAGTGGGAAGGAAATGTGGCAGAAGAGACAGGAGGTCAGTATCTGGCTGAGATCAAGATGTATGCAAGAGATCAGCAGGGACTTCTGATGAGTATTTCCAAAGTATTTACGGAGATGGAGATGGATGTCAAATCCTTAAATATCCGCACGAGCAAGCAGGGAACTGCGACCATCGAGGCTGGATTTATTGTGCATGGCCGAGAGGAACTTGCAAAAGTAATTGGTAAACTGCGTCAGATTGATGACGTGATCGATATTGAGAGAACAACAGGTTAGGAGGAAAGAAAAAGCAATGAAGATAGAGAAATTTCCCCTTGGGATTTTGGGGGCGAATTGTTACCTTTTGATAAATGAAGAGACAAAGGATACAGTTGTAGTGGATCCAGGTGGACATTCTAAGAAGTTTACAGCATACATTGAGGAAGAAAAACTTAACCTTGTGGCAATTCTTCTGACTCATGGACATTTCGATCATATTATGGGAATTGATTCTATTCTGGAAAACTGGAATATTCCGGTCTATGTAGAGGAAGAGGATCTTCCGATTATGACGGATCCAGAGCTGAATCTGTCTTCGTCTTACACGAATGGTTATTCCTTTGATGGTGCAAAACCGTTAAAAGACGGACAAAAACTGGAACTGGCAGGTGAGACGATAGAAGTCATTCATACACCGGGACATACGATGGGCGGCTGTTGCTATTATCTGCCTGTAGAACATGCAGTATTTAGTGGAGATACTTTATTCCAGCGTTCTGTCGGACGTACGGATTTTCCGAACAGCAGTCAGGATGCAATCGTACGATCTGTAAGAGAACGACTGTTCGCACTTCCGGATGATACGATTGTTTATCCGGGACATATGGGTGAGACAAAGATAGAGTATGAGAAGCTTCACAATCCATATGTACAGGAGGGCTAAGAATGATCCGGGTTATATGCAATCAGGAGACATTTGTATATAATGCATATCATATGGTGAAGGCTTTTTATCCATCGGAGACTGTTACGTCTTCGGTGGACGAAAAAGCCTCTAATTATGTAACCGTGGAATTTGCAGAAGATGGTACAGACGGGCAGAAAGAGGCGATGATTGAAATTGCAGACAGGCAGACAAATGACATGCCAGCGGAGAAATCTGCAATGAAAAAATATCTCGACCGGATGTTATACAAAAAGTTGTCAGAGCAAAGTGGCAGAACTCTTGCATGGGGAATCCTGATGGGAGTACGACCGACTAAAATTGCTATGAGAAAACTGGAAGAAGGTATGACACAGGAGACGTTTGTTCCATGGTTCCAGAAGGAAAATCTGGTGAGTGAAGAAAAAGCACATCTTGCATGGCAGATTGCAGGGAGAGAAAAAAAGCTTCTGGATCAGTTGGATTATGAAAATGGCTATAGTCTTTATGTGGGAATCCCGTTCTGCCCAACGGTTTGCAGTTACTGTTCGTTTAGTTCTGGTGCATTAGGTGACTGGGAACATCGGGTAGAAGACTATCTGGCTGCACTTATGAAGGAACTGGAAGCAATTGCGAAAATGTCTGAAGGAAGAAAAGCTGACACCATTTACATGGGCGGTGGAACACCGACAACTTTGAATGCGGATCAGTTAGACCGGCTGCTTACATGCATTGATAGACATTTTGTAAGGGAAGGACTTCTGGAGTTTACGGTGGAAGCTGGACGACCGGACAGTATTACGAAAGAGAAACTTCAGGTGCTTCGAAATCACGGTATTAATCGAATTTCTATCAATCCTCAAAGCATGCAGCAGAAGACCTTGGATACAATTGGGCGTAAGCATACTGTAGAACAAGTGTATGAAGCATTTCATATGGCGAGAAAGCTGGGATTTGATAATATCAATATGGATATTATTGCAGGACTTCCGGGAGAGACACCGGAGGATATGGAGGACACTCTAAGACAGATTGCGTTACTTGGACCTGATAATCTGACGGTACATTCCCTTGCAATTAAACGTGCAGCTAAAATGGGCCAGGAAGAGAGAGAAGGGAAACGATTAACGATCATACAAGATGAAATAGGTACGATGGTAGAGATGGCAGGAAATAAAGCCCGCCAGATGGGACTTTTTCCGTATTATCTGTATCGTCAGAAGAATATTGCCGGAAATTTTGAAAATGTGGGCTATGCAAAGGTTGACAAAGCAGGAATATACAATATACTAATTATGGAGGAAAAGCAATCCATTATTGCAGCAGGTGCAGGTGCGTCTACAAAAATCGTACTGAAAGAACCTGTCATAAATCCTGAAAGCAAAAAGAAGAAAAAAACCAGTCTGATCCGGCAGGAGAATGTAAAAGTAATCGATGCTTACATCAGCCGGGTGGACGAGATGATAGAACGAAAAGGAGAATGGTTATGGCGTTAAAGAAGAAACCAGTAACCGGTATGAAAGATGTAATGCCGGCAGAGATGGAAATCCGGGATTACCTGATCGGTCTGATTAAAGACACCTATAAAACATTTGGATTCCAGTCTATGGAAACTCCATGTGTTGAGCATATCGAGAACCTGTGCAGCAAGCAGGGGGGAGATAACGAAAAACTGATCTTCAAGATTTTGAAACGTGGAGAAAAGTTAAAAATTGACGAGGCAAAAGAGGAAAATGATCTTGTGGATGGAGGACTTCGGTATGACCTGACGGTTCCGCTTGCAAGATATTATTCTAATCATGCAAATGAGCTGCCGTCTCCTTTTAAAGCACTTCAGATTGGAAGTGTATGGAGAGCAGACCGCCCGCAGAAAGGACGTTTCCGCCAGTTTGTGCAGTGCGATATCGATATATTAGGAGAGGCTTCTAATCTCGCCGAAATCGAGTTGATCCTTGCCACAACGGCGATGCTTGGGAAACTGGACTTTAAGAATTTTACTGTATGTATTAATGACCGTAATATATTGAAATCTATGGCTGCTTACAGTGGTTTTAAAGAGGAAGACTATGATGAAGTCTTCATTGTTCTGGATAAGATGGATAAGATCGGACCGGAAGGTGTCGAGGCAGAACTGATTGAGATGGGATATACCAGTGAAAGTGTTAAGACCTACCTTTCTCTTTTTGATGAGGTTGCTTCTGATGTATCCGGAGTCCGTTACCTGAAAGAAAAGCTTGGAGATTATCTGAGCGATGAGACAGCTGACGGTCTGGAATTGATTATGTCAAGTGTAGAAGCTGCAAAAGAGTGTGATTTTAAACTTCAGTTCACACCAACCCTCGTAAGAGGACAGTCCTACTATACCGGAACAATTTTTGAGGTAACTATGGACGACTTTGGCGGTTCTGTTGCCGGAGGCGGACGTTATGATAAGATGATCGGCAAGTTTACAGGGCAGGATACACCGGCATGCGGATTTTCCATTGGATTTGAGAGAATTGTCATGCTGCTTCTGGAAAATGGATATAAAGTTCCGGGAGGACGCCAGAAAAAGGCATATCTTCTGGAGAAGAAGCTTCCAAAAGAGGCCATGTTGAAGGTTCTTGCTCTTGCAAAAGCTGACCGAGAGGCAGGACGACAGGTGCTGATCGTCAATATGAAGAAGAATAAGAAGTTCCAGAAAGAACAGCTAATAGAAGAGGGATATACAGAAATTGTAGACTGTTATGCAGATTCCGTAGACAGGCTGTAGAAAATAGAACGCACAAGTGAAAAAGGAGATATAGAAAAATGGCAGAGTCAATGCAGGGCTTAAAGAGAACTCACAGATGTGGGGAGCTGTCAGCAGCTAACGTAGGTGAGACAGTGACCATTATGGGCTGGGTACAGAAAAATCGTAATAAAGGAGGTCTCGTATTTGTAGATGTAAGAGACCGTTCCGGAATTATCCAGGTTGTATTTGATGAAGGAAGTGTAGATGCAGCACTGATTGAGAAGGCTGCAAAGCTTCGCAGTGAATATGTTGTTGCAGTTGTAGGAAAAGTTGCAAAACGATCTGGTGCAGTCAATGAGAACATTGCAACAGGTGAAATTGAGATTATCCCAGAGGAGCTTCGTGTACTTTCTGAGTCAGAGACACCTCCGTTCCAGATTGAGGAGAATTCTAAGACAAAAGAAGAAGTTCGTCTGAAATACAGATATCTGGATCTTAGAAGACCGGATATGCAGCGCAATCTCATGATGAGGAGCAAAGTGGCTACACTTGCACGTCAGTTTATGGCAAATGAAGGATTTCTCGAGATTGAGACACCGGTACTCATCGGAAGTACACCGGAGGGAGCAAGAGATTACCTTGTACCAAGCCGCGTCCATCAGGGACATTTTTATGCACTTCCACAGTCACCACAGCTATTTAAGCAGCTTTTAATGTGTTCTGGTTATGACAGATATTTCCAGATTGCAAAATGTTTCCGTGACGAGGATCTTCGAGCAGACCGTCAGCCAGAGTTCACACAGATGGATATGGAGCTGTCTTTCGTAGATGTTGATGATGTCATTGATGTCAATGAAAGATTCCTTGCGATGCTGTTTAAAGAAGTTCTTGGTGTGGAAGTTCCGCTTCCGATTCCGAGAATGACATGGCAGGAGGCTATGGATCGTTACGGTTCCGATAAACCGGATACAAGATTCGGCATGGAGCTTGTCAATGTGACAGATGTCGTAAAAGACAGCGAGTTTGTTGTATTTAAGGGTGCTATTGAGAATGGTGGTACCGTTCGTGGTATCAACGCAAAAGGCCAGGGAGGAATGGCACGTAAGAAGATTGACAAGCTGGTTGATTATGCAAAGGATTACGGTGCAAAAGGACTGGCTTACATTGCAATCCATGAAGACGGAACAGTAAAATCCTCTTTCGCAAAATTTATGACAGAGGATGAGCAGAAGAACCTGATCCAGGCTATGGACGGAGAAAATGGAGACTTACTTCTTTTTGCTGCAGATAAGAATAAAGTAGTATGGGATGTACTTGGAGCTCTTCGTCTGGAACTTGCACGCCAGATGGATCTTTTAGATAAGAATGAGTATAAATTTATGTGGATCACAGAGTTCCCGCTTCTTGAGTGGAGTGAAGAACAGAACCGTTTCACAGCAATGCATCACCCATTTACAATGCCGATGGAAGAAGATCTTCAGTATATCGACAGTGATCCGGGAAGAGTCCGTGCAAAAGCATACGATATTACTCTGAATGGAAATGAGATTGGTGGAGGAAGTGTGCGAATCTTTAACCCTGAGATCCAGAGCAAGATGTTCGAGGTGCTTGGATTTACACCAGAGCAGGCACAGGAGCAGTTCGGATTCCTCCTGACAGCATTCAAGTATGGAGTACCGCCACACGCAGGACTTGCATATGGACTGGATCGTCTTGTTATGCTCATGGCAAAACAGGATAGCATTCGTGACGTGATAGCATTCCCGAAGGTAAAAGATGCTTCGGATCTTATGACAGAGGCTCCAACAAAAGTTGATCAGAAACAGCTCGATGAACTGGGACTTGCAGTGGTAGCAGAGGAAGAATAAAATATATCAGCTGAGAGATGACTCCACCTCTATAGGTGGTGAGAAACAAGCTGGTATCAGTGGTGGGAGTCAATCCCCCAGCTGATATAGCCTCCGGCAGGATTGCAGAGGTGCGCAGTAGAAGTATGTCATGCAATTGCATGACGCGCACCTCGCAGCAAGAATGCCGAGGCATTCTTGAATTAATGATGAAAAAATCCCACCCGGATATTCTTGCGTTGAAGAATACCGGATGGGATTTTTTATTAAATTATTGATCTTTTGGTGAGCGTCCATCTTTGTGTTTATTCCAGATGTTAAATGCGATCAAAAGACCGGCTGTGTATAAGATGCTGATCAGAATTGCTGGACTGTCTTTCAAAAAATAAATAACTAAGACTGCGGCAATTAACGCAATGGTCATCTGGAATGCAATCCAGATTCTTTTTTCACGAATTTCTCTGGCATGCTGCTGGGATTCCAGACGCTTCTGTTCTAATTTTAAGTATTCCATCAAGTCCTTGTCCGGAATACGGGAAAGTATAATTTCATCGCGAACAAGTCTGGCTTCGCGGCGGGAGTGGATATTTGCAATTTTAGCAGAAAAACGGGCAAAAAATCCGGAGGAATCACGCTCTTTTTCAGCTTTGTCAAACGGATCCATTTCAGAATCCAAGTTATAAGCAGATTCCGTTCCTGGAGCAGTAGCATTATTGATGACAGATGCATTTTTCCGGGCAGTTGTGCTACCGGAAGCAGACGTATCTTCCTGGATAGTTGAACTTTTAGAAGCAGACGTATCTTTCTGGATAGTTGTGCTGCTAGAAGCAGATGTATCTTCCTGACCAGATGCATTTTCTGTGGCAGATGTATCTTTCTGACCAGATATAGTTTCTGTAACAGATGCATGATCTATTGTAGTTATATTTTCTTCTGTAGTTGTATTTCCTTCTGTAATTGTCTCTGACATAACAGACCTCCTATGTGAATTATATATATCAGCTGGGAGATGACTCCCACCTTGCAGCAATAATGCCGAGGCATTCTTGAATCATCGTTTTGTTTATCATAACAGCAAAAAAAATAAAAAACAACTGATTTTCCAAGATTAGTCTTATTAAAAGAAAGAAGATTAGAGACTTTCATATATGAGAAGTGTGCAAAAAAATGGAATAAAATATATTGCATCAAAAATTTTGAAAAAAATTAAAAAAAGCTGTTGACAAAAGTCTGATTATCCTGTATAGTATGTATTGTTCCAAGGAACACAAGAAACAAACGGAACAATATAATGAATGCGACAGTGGCTCAGCTGGTAGAGTACGACCTTGCCAAGGTCGGGGTCGCGGGTTCGAACCCCGTCTGTCGCTCTTAAAAAAATCTCAATCTTCGAATTGAGATTTTTTGTATATACGGGTATAATAATGAAAGGTGAAGATGCTATGTAAAAACATGGCATTTTTTTCTATAGGAAAACCAGGGGGCATGAGAGGAAAAGATGGAGAAAGATATTCATGATATTGTAAGAAGAGACTATGCCAATATAGCTTTGGAAAAGAAAGAAAATAGCATTGTTAATGATAGAAAAGAAAATCAGGTTGTATCTGCTACCGTGGGATATACACCGGAAGAACTGGCGCTGGCACCGGAAGGGGCTAATATGGGGCTGGGGTGTGGTAATCCACATCGAAAAGCAGCAATTCAGCCAGGAGAGATTGTGCTGGATCTGGGATCTGGAACAGGGCTTGACTGTTTTATTGCGGGAAAGACAGTTGGAAGAAGAGGACGTGCCATTGGTGTGGACATGACACCGGAGATGCTTTCAAAAGCCAGAAGTATTGCAAAGGAAAACCGGATACGAAATGTAGAATTTCGCCTGGGAGAGATTGAAAATCTTCCGGTGGCGGATAATACAGCAGATGTCTGTATTTCAAACTGTGTGATCAATATGTCGGATAATAAATGGAGAGTATACAGAGAGATATTCCGGGCTTTGAAGCCGGGAGGGCGTATCTCTATCTGCGATATTGTAATCATGAAAGAGCTGACACAAGAGATGAAAGAAGATGAAGCCATGCATTCCTGCTGAGTATCAGGGGCTTCTTCGGTAGAAGAACTGGAAGAGATTATCCGCAGTGCCGGATTTGAAAATATTGAGATACAGACAAAACCGGTGTCTAAGGAGTATGAAGAACGCTGGGGACGTGGATTGTCGGTAGGAGAATATATTATGTCGTCTGCAATTACTGCCAGTAAACCATGCGAGGGTTAAAAATTTGTAACATGATAAGATAGTTAGACAACAGGAGGATGAAAAATGAGCAAGCCGGACAAGATAAAAATCGGACTTTTAGGCCTGGGAACAGTTGGAAGTGGGGTATATAAGTTAATTGAAAAGCAAAAAGAGGAGTTTTGTAAAAAGGCAGGAGCAGATGTTGAGATTGTAAAGATTCTTGTACACAATATGGAGAAAAAGCGTGAAGGTGTGGATCCATCTCTTCTTACCGATAACTGGAGAGATATTATTGATAATGATGAGATCCGACTCGTAATTGAGGTGATGGGTGGAATTGAGCCGGCAAGAACCATGATCCTGGATGCTTTAAATGCAGGAAAAAATGTTGTGTCTGCTAATAAAGATCTGATTGCTGAGCACGGAAAAGAACTTCTGGATGCAGCAGAAGAGCATGGTGTGGATTTTCTGTTTGAGGCTGCAGTAGCCGGAGGAATCCCGATCATCCGTCCGTTAAAGCAATGCCTGGCGGCAAATGAGATTGATGAAGTCATTGGAATCATGAATGGTACAACAAACTATATCCTGACAAAGATGTTTGAAGACAATATGGATTTTGATGAAGCATTGGCAAAAGCGACAGAGCTTGGATATGCAGAGGCGGACCCGACAGCAGATATTGAAGGATTAGATGCCGGACGTAAAGCAGCAATTCTGGCTTCCATCGCATTTCATTCCAGAGTTGTGTTCAAGGATGTATATACAGAGGGAATTACAAAGATTTCTTCAAGAGACATAGCATATGCAAAAGAATTTGGCAATGTTATCAAATTACTTGGCGTGGCTCATAATACAGAAGATGGAATTGAAGTGGGTGTTTATCCGATGATGATTTCACAGAATCACCCACTGGCATCTGTCAGAGATTCTTTCAATGCCGTATTTGTGCATGGAGATGCAGTTGGAGATGTAATGTTCTATGGACGTGGTGCCGGAGAGTTCCCGACTGCCAGTGCAGTTGTCGGAGATGTGATCGACGTAGTGCGTGACACGCAGTATCACTGTACCGGAAGAATCAGTTGTACCTGTTATCGGACAACACCAGTCAAGGATTTTAAGAATGTGAAAAATAAATTTTTCCTCCGTATGCAGGTGGAGAATAAACCTGGAGTTCTGGCTTCCATTGCCATGGTATTTGGTGTTCACAAGGTCAGCATTACAAAAGTCATGCAGAAGGAACAGTGCGAGAACGCTGATGTAGCTGAACTTGTTATTGTAACAGAGGCTGTCAAAGAAAGCCAGATGCTGGATTCTCTGGAGCATCTCAAAGATATGGAGACAATTCGCGAAGTCAGCAGTGTCATTCGTGAATATTAGTAGAAATATTGGAGGTTTAGGTTTGGAAGAAAGTGTAAAGGTCAATCCGCTTGCAACAGAGAAGGTCGAGCGGTTGATATTAAAATTCTCCATCCCGGCAATCATCAGTATGCTGGTCAGCTCGCTTTATAATATTGTAGACCAGATATTTATTGGACAAGGTGTAGGACTTCTTGGAAATGCAGCGACTAATATCGCATTTCCAATTACGATTATTTGTACTGCAACGGCATTGCTTCTTGGGATTGGAAGTGCTTCAAATTTTAATCTGTCCTCGGGGGCAGGAGAGCAGGAATGTGCGTGCAGGTATGCAGGGACAGGACTTGCAATGCTGATGCTTTGTGGTGTGACGATCGCGGTCATCGTATTATTGTTCTTAGATCCGCTGCTTCATGTATTCGGTGTTACAAAAGACGTCCTGCCTTATGCACAGGATTATACAGGGATTACAGCATTTGGAATTCCTTTTCTGATCCTGACGACAGGGGGGAATCATCTGATCCGTGCAGACAGAAGCCCGACTTATTCTATGACTTGTATGCTTACGGGGGCAATCATCAATACGATTCTAGATCCACTGTTTATTTTTGGATTCCATTGGGGAATGAAAGGAGCTGCATGGGCAACTGTAATCGGTCAGATCGTGTCTGGGTGTCTGGTAATTGTGTATTTTGTACGTTTTAAAAAGATGGGACTGACAGCGGAGATGCTAAAGCCCCGTGGAATGTATATCAAAGGCATTCTCACACTTGGTATGGCTTCATGTATCAATCAGATAGCTATGGCAATCGTGCAGATCGTGTTAAATAATACATTGAGATATTATGGTTCTCTTTCTGTATATGGATCCGATATTCCACTGGCGTGTGTCGGTGTAATTGCAAAAGTCAATATGGTGTTTATGGCAATCTGTATCGGTCTTGCCCAGGGATGCCAGCCAATCTGGGGTTTTAATTATGGAGCAGGCAATTATGTGAGAGTCAGACAAACATATAAGCGATCCATGCAGATAGCGCTTGCGGTCGGCGGTATCTGTTTTGTGTGCTTTCAAGTATTCCCAAGACAGATCGTCAGTATTTTCGGAAATGGAAGCGAAGAATATTTCCGGTTTGCAGAGAGGTATTTCCGCATTTATATGTTTATGACGTTTGTAAATGGAATCCACCCGGTCTGCTCGCAGTTTTTCACTGCAATCGGAAAAGCTACAAAGGGAGCAGTTGTGTCTCTGACGAGACAGATATTATTTCTTTTGCCACTCATTATTATATTCCCGATATTTATCGGAATTGATGGTGTAATGTATGCAGGTCCGATCGCGGACGGAACGGCAGCAGTAGTTGCAATTGTGCTTGCGAGAAGTGAGATAAAAAAGATGAGCTGATAAGTAAAGAGAAGGTTGTCAGGATCTGGGATTAAAAGAAAGGATAAGGCGTATGCAAAAGAAGAGAACGATAGGATTTATGTTCAAGCAGATAAATAATGTGTATGAGAAGGAATTTAATAACCGGCTGCGTACGCTTGGCATTACCGCATCACAGTGTGCAGTACTGGATTATCTGTTCGACTGTGAGAAAGAAGAAGTGACACAGAGGGACATTGAAAAAGGATTGAATCTCAGAAATCCTACCGTGACCGGTCTGCTGAAACGGCTGGACGAAAAGGGATATATCTTATCAGTTCCAAGTAATACGGATAAGCGCTGCAAGAACATTTACCTGACGGAGAAAGCTTACGATATCCAGAGACGCATGGAAAATCAGAGACGGAAGCTGGATAAGATGCTGACAATCGGAATGAATAAAAAAGAAATTGAGGCTTTGGAGAAGATGTTGAACAAAGTATTGTATAATATTGCAGAGCCGTAGGAAATATAAAAGGTATCATGTATGAAAATGCATGATGCCTTTTTTGATAAAAGACAATCATTTAAAATAGTTGCACCAAACTAACTACTATGATATTATGAATATGCAAATGATAATCAAAATCAATTATGAATGAGGATATGCAATGTCAAAGGAAGTAGTGTCTTATATGTTATCTGGTATGGATAATATGAAAAGTCTGCAGGTTCAGTTGATTCTGCAGTGTGCGCCGTTTCTGAAAGGAATCAAGATTGCCTGTATTTTGAATATTACGGAAGAAAACAGTAGAGAGCTTTATGAAATTCTGGAAGGAACCGGGATCAAATTAAAAATTCTGACAAGAAATCATGGAAAATGTCTTGTATTTTTGTACCGGCATGATTCATTTTCCAGATATTTGAAACGGACAGATGTCAGGGAATTTTTAGGTTCCTACGGATATGAGGACGTAGAACCGGAGAAGATGCTGGAACGTCTCTCGAAACGTGTCTGTCAGTATTCAGACGGAGAAATCTGTTTCCCACATGAGATAGGAGCATTTTTAGATTATCCAATCGATGATGTAAAATGTTTCATTGAAAAAGACGGAAAAGACAGTCTGTTTTCCGGATACTGGAAGGTCTATAACAATCCTGGAAGAGCAAAATTGATTTTCTGGGCATATGATAAGGCAAAAACCAGTGCGGTGAATGAATATCTGGTTGGAAAAAGCATTCGGGATATTGCATGTATAGCTGCTTAAAAGCAAAAATTGATGACACAGATAAAACAGGAGGAGATAAAATTATGAGTATTTCAGTCGTATATTGGAGTGGAACAGGAAACACACAGGCAATGGCAGAGGCAATCGGAGAAGGAATTGAAGAAAATGGTGCACAGGCAAAGGTGATGTCTGTAGATCAGGCAAGCGTGGATGCACTGGCAGGAGAGGATGTATTTGCACTTGGATGCTCTGCAATGGGTGCAGAAGAACTGGAAGAGTCTGAGATGGAGCCATTTGTAGCAGAGCTGGAAGGAAAAGTAAGCGGAAAGAAAATTCTCTTATTTGGATCTTATGGCTGGGGAGACGGTGAGTGGATGAGAAGCTGGTGTGATCGCATGAAAGCGGCAGGAGCCGAGCTTGTGGAAGAGGAAGGTGTGATTGCAAACGAGACACCGGGAAGTGCAGAATTAAATGCATGTAAAGCAGCAGGAGCAAAACTGGCCGGCATTTAAACGGAAAGGACAGGTGGCTTAAATGAGTGTGGTAATTATCGGTGGCAACGAGAGAATGGAACAGCAATACAAGCAGATCTGCAAAAAACACAAATGCAAGGCGAAGGTATTTACAAGAATGTCCGGAAATTTGAAGACACAGATCGGACAGCCAGATCTGATTATATTATTTACGTCGACCGTAGCACATAAGATGGTACATTGTGCATTGAAAGAGGCAGAACGTTATAATATCCGTGTGGAACGTGCACATTCCAGCAGTGCAAGTGCACTGGAAAATGTACTTCAGGGATGCTGCTGATTTCTAACGTGCCTGGTAGAAAGTAAGTCATGGATTTGCATGATATGTACCTCAAAGCAAGAATGTAAGGAATTTTTGAAACAAAAAATAGATATGTTTTCACAGACAGAAAGAGGAATACGAAAATTAATAAAGGTATTCCTCTTTTTTTTATATGCATTTCATGCTAAAATATCATAGGATTATCAGGCGGCAAGGATGCCACTGACAGGTTTGAACAGGAACTATCATGGAGGAGACAAAAAATGAGTTATGCCGATCAGGTATTTAAAAATATGTGCCGCGACATTATTGATAATGGTACAGATACAAGAGGAGAAAAAGTACGTCCGGTGTGGGAAGATGGAACTCCGGCTTATACAGTGAAAAAATTCTGTGTTGTAAACCGGTATGATCTGTCTAAGGAATTTCCGGCACTGACACTTAGAAGAACTGCGATTAAGAGCTGTACAGATGAACTTTTATGGATCTGGCAGAAAAAATCGAACAACATTCATGATCTGAACAGTCATATCTGGGACAGCTGGGCAGATGAGAATGGATCCATCGGAAAAGCATATGGCTATCAGATGTCTGTGAAGCACCAGTATAAAGAAGGGATGTTTGATCAGGTAGACCGCGTGATCTATGATCTGAAGAATAATCCATACAGCAGAAGGATTATGACCAATATTTATGTGCATCAGGATCTTCACGAGATGAATCTTTATCCGTGTGCATACAGTATGACGTTCAATGTTACGAAAAAGGAAGGACATGAAAAGCTTACGCTGAATGGAGTACTGAATCAGAGATCTAACGATGTTCTGACTGCAAATAACTGGAATGTATGTCAGTACGCTGTGCTTTTGCATATGCTGGCGCAGGTATGTGATATGGAAGCAGGAGAGCTGGTTCATGTGATCGCAGATGCGCACATTTATGATCGTCATATTCCGCTTGTAGAAGAGCTGATAAAAAGAGAGCCTTACCCGGCACCGAAATTCTGGTTAAACCCGGAAGTGAAGGACTTTTATGATTTTACGCCGGATGATGTGAAACTGATTGATTACGAGACACACGACCAGATTAAAAATATTCCGGTAGCAGTGTAAAATGCTTTGGAAATAGTAAAAATAAAATGAGGAGGAGTGGTGCAGATGAATTTGATTGTAGCAGTGGATAAAAACTGGGCGATTGGAATGAATAACAAACTATTGGTTAGCATTCCACAGGATATGAAGTTTTTCCGTGAGACGACAAAGGGGAAGGTCGTTGCAATGGGAAGAAAGACACTGGAGAGCTTTCCGGGGGGACAGCCACTAAAAAACCGTGTCAATGTAGTTCTGACATCTGATAAGAATTATCAGGTAAAAGGAACGGTTGTTGTTCATACGATCGAAGAGATGGTAGAAGAACTTAAGAAGTATGAAGATGAAGAGATATTTGTGATCGGGGGAGAGAGCATTTACAGACAACTGCTTCCATATTGTAAGACAGCGTATATTACAAAAATCGATCACGCGTACCAGGCAGATACATTTTTCCCTGATCTGGATCAGGATCCGGATTGGCGGATGACGAAGATCAGTGATGAACAGACGTATTTCGACCTGGAATATGTATTTACAGTTTACGAGAGGATATCATGAGAATTTTAAATGTAACAGCGCAAAAACCAAACAGCACCGGAAGCGGAATTTTTCTGACGGAGCTTATGAAGGAATTTGCAGAAGTGGGACATGAGCAGGCACTGGTGGCTGGTGTGTACCCGCAGGAGGAAACTCCATTGCCGGATCACGTAGCATTTTATCCGGTATATTTTGAACAGGGGATTTTGAATTTTCCGATTGTGGGGATGTCGGATGAGATGCCATATCCAAGTACCAGGTACCGGGATCTGACACCGGATATGGAAGAAGCTTTTAAAGAGAGCTTTTTATTACAGCTTGAAAAAGCAGTGGATGAGTTGAACCCGGATTTAATACTGTGCCATCATCTTTATCTTTTGACTGCCATCGTACGGGAACATTTTCCAGACCGGAAGGTCTTTGGCTTTTGCCATAATACAGATTTGCGGCAGATGCAGAAGACAGATTTGGAACGGGAGTACATTACGGGGCAGATTCGAAGACTTGATCGGATTTTTGCACTGCATGCAGAGCAAAAGCGGACGATTCAGGATATTTATGATGTGCCGAAAGAAAAAATACAGGTGATCGGAATGGGGTATAACAGCCATATTTTCAAGAATGAAAGCCTGCGTGTGAATGACGGTGTGACAAGAATTGCATTTGCCGGAAAGATTTCGGTGAAAAAAGGAGTGGAAAGCCTGATCCGGAGCCTGAATTATTTGGGATATGAAAAGGAAAGGATTGAGCTTTTGCTTGCCGGAGGAGCCGGGAATGAAGAAGAGTATGAGCAGATAGTAGAGCTTGCAAAAAAATGCCCGTATAAGGTGATATTTTTAGGAAAGCTTCCACAGAAAGAGCTGGCGAAGGTCTACAATTCCTGTGACATCTTTGCACTTCTGTCATTCTCTGAAGGACTGCCGCTTACGGTCATTGAGGCGCTTGCATGCGGAGACAGAGTAGTCATGACAGACCTGCCCGGAGTGAAAGAATGGATTGATACTTATGCGCCGGGTGCGGATATAAGATATGTGACACTGCCATTGATGCGTAATGTGGACGAGGCAGTTCCTGCGACGCTGCCGGATTTTGAAAGGCGGATCGGTCAGCGAATCTGGGAGTCTGTGGAGGCAGGTAAAACAAAAGAAGTAGATGTCAGCGGACTTTCCTGGACAAAAATCGCAGGCGAAGTGCTGAAAGTATTATCTCTGATATCATAAAATATATCAAGAAAACAGATGAAAAATGTCATTGACAGTAACACACAGTTATGATTATAATATATAAAAATATTCGATAAAACAGTTTTGTGAAATGCAATGACGGGGAGGAGTACATAGATACCGGAAGCTAAGAGAGAAGACGGGTGGTGTGAGTTTTCATGAAGGGTTTATGGAAGTAGCCTCTGAGCAGTGAACCGAAAAGATGAATGGCTGATAGTGCTTTTGAAAGAAAGCCTCTACAGTTACATGATCTGAGTAGACTTCAACGTCTGTCCCGACGTTACAAGGGAGCAATATCGGATAATCGTTATGGTTTCCCGTATTGACATGAGTGCAGAGAGGATTCTCTGAATTTAGGTGGTAACACGGATGGTATATTCGCCCTAAGCTATTTCGCTTAGGGCGTTTTTCTATATCTGACGGGAAATGCATACTCTGTTGGATATTCATGACGAAGCAAAATCTGGGAATGTTAAAGGAGGAAGACATTTATGAAGAAAATCAGTGGCAATAAGTTATTAGTAAAAGCCTTAAAAGAAGAAGGAGTAGATACTCTGTTCGGTTATCCTGGGGCATGTACCATTGATATCAGTGACGAACTTTACAAGCAGGATTTTACGAAAGTAATCTTGCCAAGGCAGGAAGTGGCACTTGTCCATGAGGCCGATGCCTATGCAAGATCTACCGGAAAAGTCGGTGTTTGCCTTGTTACAAGTGGTCCGGGAGCAACGAACTTGGTAACAGGTCTTGCAACAGCATATTATGACAGTGTTCCGCTTGTGTGCTTCACCGGGCAGGTGTCCAGACATCTGATTGGAAATGATGCATTTCAAGAGGTTGACATTGTAGGAATTACAAGAAGTATCACCAAATATGGAGTAACGGTGCGAAACAGAGAAGACCTTGGAAGAATTTTAAAAGAAGCATTTTACATTGCAAGGACAGGACGTCCAGGTCCGGTCCTTATCGATCTTCCAAAAGATGTTATGGGAGAACTTGGAAGCGCAGAATATCCGGAAACTGTTAATATCCGTGGTTATAAGCCGAATACAAGCGTACATATCGGACAGTTAAAACGTGCGATCAAAATGCTTGGACGTGCAAAGAAACCATTATTTTTAGCAGGTGGAGGTGTGATTATTTCCCGTGCAAACGAAGTATTTACCAAATTGGTGGAGAAGACGAATATTCCGGTCGTAACAACAGTAATGGGACGCGGGGCAATTCCGACAAACCACCCACTCTACATCGGAAATCTTGGAATGCATGGAGCATATGCCTGCAATATGGCTGTCAGTGATTGTGATCTGCTGTTTTCAATCGGAACGAGGTTCAATGACCGAATTACCGGAAAGCTGCATTCATTTGCACCGAATGCACAGATTGTACATATCGATATTGATACAGCTGCAATTTCAAAAAATGTACAGGTAGACATTCCGATTGTTGCGGATGCAAAAGATGCGCTCGAGAAGATGTTAGAGTATGTAGAGCCGAAAGAAACAACAAAGTGGCTGGAACAGATTGAAAGCTGGAAAGAGGAACATCCTCTGAAAATGAAAGAAAAACCGATCATGACACCTCAGGATATTATTGAGACGATCAACCGTATGTTTGATGAAGCAATTATTGTAACTGATGTAGGACAGCATCAGATGTTCACGGCTCAGTTTGCTGAGATTACACAGAAGAAGAGACTTCTTATGTCAGGTGGACTTGGAACAATGGGGTATGGACTTCCGGGAGCAATCGGTGCTAAAATCGGTAATCCGGATGTACCGGTTATTTCCATCTCCGGTGACGGTGGGATGCAGATGAATATTCAGGAACTTGCAACAGCAGTATTAGAGGAACTTCCAATCATTAGCTGTATTTTTAATAATTATAACCTTGGAATGGTTCGCCAGTGGCAAAAATTATTCTATGGAAAACGTTATTCTATGACGAACTTACGATCCGGTGCTGCAAGCAGAAGGGCAGCAGATGATGAGAATTTTGAATATCCGGAGTATACTCCGAACTTTATCAAACTGGCAGAAAGTTATGGCGCAGTAGGAATCCGTGTGGAGAAAAAAGAAGATATTGAGCCTGCATTCAGAGCAGCACTTGAAAATAAACACAGACCGACGATTATTGAGTTTGTGATTGATCCAGAGGATCTTGTATATCCAATGATCAAACCGGGTGGAACTCTGGAAGAGCTGATCATGGATTGTTAGAAGGTTGTTAACAGTTAAATATAAATTATAAAATTATACAAGTTGGTGTTGAGTTTTACAAGATATTAGAGCGGAATATTATTGAAAGGAGTTGATACTTTGAGTAAATATTATTCTATACATGAAT
>OHAU01000727.1_pt1 | contig 43966 bp, 40 predicted proteins | sample 1577181 | NCBI WGS metagenome assembly OHAU01 (sample SAMEA3541472, study PRJEB24748) | human gut metagenome | biome: human gut; feature: human-associated habitat; material: faeces | place: China | collected 2012 | reverse complement strand
GCCTTGTCGCTTAAAGCGACTGAGGAGCATGTGACTTTAGTCATGTGAGATCCACAAAGCATAGAATCAATGATAAGATAAATCTGTTTTATTGACTCCATATTTTGTACAAAGGAGAGAATGTGTATGAGAAAGAAAAGTAAAAGTGCAGCGATACTGGCTGTGGTCATGGCGATGACCCTGGCAGGAAGTTCTGCGGTATATGCTGAGGAGAATCCTTCTGCGAAAACAACTGAAACGGATGATAATGAAAAGGAAGACACAAGAGCAGCAGAGAATGAACCTGCTCCATGCAATGAAGGCGAACATGAGCTTATAGAAAGCAAAGTTGTTCTGCCAACCTGCACAGAAAGAGGTTATACGATCTACAAATGTAAAGTGGATGGCTGCACCTACGAAGAAAAGAGAGATGAGACAGCTGCACTTGGTCATGAACTGAAAGAAGTTTCTATTCAGGAGGCGACAGCAGATAAACCAGGTGTGATCACATATAAATGTCAGAGACAGGGATGCGATTATACAGAACTGGCGGAGATTCCGGTCAAAAATACGAATGCTGTTGATGGTAAAACAGATGATGCAGATACAAAGACGGATGAGAAGCCGGGAACAGATGCTGACGACAAATCAGAAGATGGCAAAACAGATGCTTCAGAAGAAAATAAGAATTCTAATACAGAAAATGCTTCCGTAGATAAAGACAGTACTTCCGGAAAAACAGATCCGGCTGATTCAGACACTTCTGCCGATAGTAAAAATGAAGATGCAGAGGAAGACCTGCCAGATGAAGATATCGATGAAGAATATGCTTCTTTTGCATCTTCCACTTCTACAGACATTGTAACGGAGTATGATCCGGAAACTGCAGTTGGTACGATTCGTGTTGCAAAGAAAGATTCGGATGATCCGACAGAAACAGAGGAAGTTACCGGTATGACAGTTCCAGCGGGAACGACAGAAATCAAGAAAGATGCCGATGGAAACATCACGGATCTGGCAGTTTCTACAGCTATTGATGAGGTTAAAAACGGATTTTCTCTGACAAGTGAGAATAAGAAACTTCATTCGATTTCTATTAGTGATAAGAAAAATCCGAAAGATCATTGGATCACGCTGAGTGCCAAAGAATCTGCCACTGAGCTGGGAATCCGTCTCCGCAATGGAAATAATAAAATTATTATAACACTTACGGAAAATGAGAAACCATTGAATATCATCAAGGTTTCTGACACAGAGAAAGATGTGATTTTGACGACTTCCACCGATGGAACCTGTGTGATCAATAAGGCGGTTCAGAATATTTCGGTGGATAAAGATGGGAAGTATTCAGATAAGAAAGCTCTGGGCAGAAAGAACCAGATCATTCTGAATGATGTAAATGGAAGTGCTCCATATCTGGAACTTGAGTATGTGAAAGACGAGGTTGCAACGACATCTGCATCTGAAAAAGACGAAGATGCTGCAAGAAATTTGGAAACTAAAAATACCAAAGCAGGAGATTCTGAATCCAAAGGTGCTGAAGCGGAGAAACAGAAAGATCCGGATGAAGAATTATACTGGATTCAGCCATATGGGGAGGAAAACCAGGAACCGATCGTAATCACAGTTTATAAGAAATAAAAGTGTTTTTACAACAGATATGTCTGGATTTTTTATGTGAGTAAAAAAACAGGTCATTATCGTCCGAAACAGGAGATAATGACCTTGTTTTTTTGCATACGATTTTACAGAATGGTTAATTCTGATGCAATAAGCAGATTAATACTTACCAACAACGGTTGCTTTGAGCAGATTTGTGTTGCCAGGATGTCCAAGAGGAACACCAACTGTAAGAACAACGATATCTCCTTCTTTGACATAACCTTTTTCTTCAGCTGCTTCTGTAGCGTGAAGAAGAAGAATCTCCATGCTGTATTCCTCTTTGGTCAGGAGTGGTGTTACACCCCAGATCAGGTTCATCTGACGCCAGGTACGCTCATCCGGAGTACATGCAATGATCTGGCATCCCGGACGATATTTGGAAACCATGCGTGCAGTATTTCCGGAACGGGTAACTGCGATGATGGCTTTTGCATTCAGGTCGATTGCTGTCATGCAGGTAGCATGAGAAATAGCGGTAGTTACATTTGTAGCATGATCTTTTGAAGAAGTGCTGAACTGTTTATTGTAGTCAACATCAGCTTCTGTACGAACTGCAATTTTAACCATTGTCTTAAGTGCTTCAATTGGGTATTTACCTGCAGCGGTTTCACCAGACAGCATAATCGCACTGGTACCCTGATAGATCGCGTTGGCAACGTCAGTAGTCTCTGCACGGGTTGGACGTGGATTCTTGATCATGGAATCCAACATCTGAGTAGCTGTGATAACCTGTTTGCCGGCACTGTATACCTTTGCAATGATATCCTTCTGGATAACCGGTACGTCTTCGAGTGGAATTTCAACACCCATATCACCACGGGCGATCATGATACCATCTGCAGCTTCAATGATGCTGTCGATGTTGTCCACACCCTGCTGGTTCTCGATCTTTGCGATGATTTTGATGTCATGTCCGCCGTTTTTCTCAAGGATATCACGGATTTCTTTGACATCGGCAGCAGTTCTGGTAAAGGAAGCTGCAATAAAATCATAGCCTTCTTTAATACCAAACAGGATATCATCGTGATCTTTTGGGCTGATAAACGGCATGTTTACTTCTACACCAGGGAGGTTGACGCCCTTCTTATTGCCGAGAACACCACCGTTTACGACTTTACAGATGATGTCCTGACCTTTGATCTTCTTGACTTCAAGTCCGATCAGACCATCATCGATCAGAATGCTGTTGCCTGGTTTGACATCTTTATATAAATCTTTATAGGTAACAGAAACGATTTTTTCGTTTCCTACGATTTCTTCTGTAGTTAAGGTAAATTCTTGACCTTCCTTCAGTGTGACCTTTCCATTTTCAAATTCGCGGATACGAATTTCAGGCCCTTTTGTGTCGAGAAGCGCAGCTACCGGTTTATTGAGTCTTGTACGAATTTCTTTTAATTTATCAATACGGCCTTTTTGTTCATCATGTAAACCATGAGAGAAGTTAAAACGTGCTACGTTCATTCCTTCTTTAACGAGTTCTTCCAGAACACCGTCCTTATCAGTAGACGGACCAAGGGTACAGATAATTTTTGTTTTGCGCATTCAAATTCCTCCTACTTTTCCTAAAAAATACACCTTTATTCTAACACATTATTTTCAATGCACAAGTAAAGTTTTTGATAAAATACACGTTAAATTTCTAACATTTTTTACGTTATTGTGAGAAAAATATATGGGAATCGAAAGTAAAATAAAAGAAAAATTCCGATGCCTGAAACTATTTATCTCAGTCGAGAAGACTCCCACATCTTCAGGTGGTGAGTAATAGCAAATTTGTCTCAGTGGGAGTCCAATCTCCGACTGAGATAAACGCTCCGCGAGGATGCGCAGTGATTCTGATAGGAATATGTCAGCTTCGCTAACCAGAATCACGCGCCAAGTCTCACGGACGTTCGACTTGAATTAAAAAGTAGTAGACATCGGAATATGTAAAATTTAATTTCGCGAGAATCGCTGTAATTCAGAAACGAGTATGACGATTGATGTACTTAGCTTTATATTTGGAGTATACGATCGTCTGATCTTTGTACAGACCATAGTATCCGGATACGGCATAACTGATAGATACAGCAATCAGGTAATAGGATGCACCGCGGAAGCCAAACAGCTCAAATGCGATCAGGATGGAAGTGATCGGGCAGTTGGTAACGCCACAGAAAAGAGCTGCCATTCCGGCGGCTGCACAGATGGATGGGGAAAGACCGATCAGGTGTCCCATGATACATCCGAATGTTGCTCCGATGCAGAAGGAAGGAACAATCTCACCGCCACGGAAACCGGCGCGCATGGTCAGGGCAGTGAGTACGAGCTTCCAGAAAAAGTCCAGCGGGCGAGCCTGACCATTCTCGACAGCAAGCTCGATCAGGTTATTTCCGGCACCCATATAATCAGAGGTGCGTAAAAAGAGTGTGATCACAATAATGATGGCACTGGCTGCGACGATACGGATATATGGATTTTTTAAAAATTTCGCATAAAGTTTGCTGACACCCTGAAGTGCCATACAGAAAATAATACTGATGGCAGCACAGGCAACGGCAACAAGAACCATCTTGAGTCCTGTTTCGATGGTAAGTTCCGGGATATTGACTACATGAAAAGATTCCGGATTGATGCCAAAGCCCGCCGCAAACTTTGAGGCAATAATGGATGCAATCACACATGGAACCAGTGCGGCATAATACATAATGCCAACGCTCACGACCTCCATAGAAAAGACTGCCGCTGCCATCGGTGTTCCGAAAACTGCGGAGAAAGCAGCACTCATACCGCACATGACCATGACATGACGGTCTTCTTCATCGAGGTGAAACCAGCTTCCAAGCTGATTGCCGATGCTTCCGCCGAGCTGAATTGCAGCACCTTCACGACCGGCAGATCCACCGGCAAAGTGAGTCAGGATCGTAGAAACGAAAATCAGCGGAGCAGAACGAAAAGGCACATCATCCTGAGAACGGATCGTTGATAAAACCTGATTGGTTCCGCCATCTTCCTGACCGAATTTCTGATACAGAAAAACAATGATCAGACCGGAAACAGGAAGCAAGAAGAATATCCAGAAATGCTCTGTACGATAGTTGGTTACGAATTTCAGTACTCTGGCAAAAAGGCTGCTGATGAAGCCTACGCTCAGTCCGGTCAGTACTGCCAGAACCAGCCATTTGATAAGATTGGTCATATCATATCGAATGTGATCGATATAATAGTGCAGGTTATGGATTTCTTCTGGTTTTTTTTTATCCTGTGTGTTGTTCATAGCTTCCTTTTATTCCTGTGTAATTCCGGTTACTTCGTATCCGGCATCTTTGATCGTCTGACGGATCTTGTCCTCATCAACCTTTTCCGGTGCTGTGAAAACGGTTGTGTTATTTTCGTGAGAAGATACAACGTCTTCAACGCCGAATGCTTTCTTAATAGCTTCGTTTACATGTGCTTCGCAATGTCCGCACATCATTCCCTCAACATTAACTGTAACTTTTACCATAGTTTTTTGCTCCTTTTCTTTTTTATTATAATCATTTTTTACTTCAATGGAAGTAGCTTGTTTAATTTTTTTGTCCTTTTTTGTGTCGTGGATCTTAAACAGGTTCAGACGAAGGGCATTGGTGACAACGCAGAAGCTGGAAAGACTCATTGCGGCGGCACCGAACATCGGATTCAATGTCCATCCGAAAATCGGGATCCATACACCGGCGGCCAGTGGAATGCCGATCACATTGTAGAAAAATGCCCAGAAAAGATTTTCGTGGATATTTTTCAGGGTTGCACGGCTGAGACGTACTGCAGCAGGAACATCGCTTAAACGACTCTTCATCAGAACGACATCAGCGGCATCGATCGCGATATCAGTTCCGGCACCGATCGCGATTCCGATATCTGCGCGGGTAAGTGCAGGGGCATCGTTGATTCCGTCACCGACCATGGCTACTTTGCCCTGTTCCCTGAGTGAACGGATCACACTTTCTTTGCCATCCGGGAGAACACCTGCGATGACATCATCAACACCGGCCTGTGCACCGATCGCTCTTGCGGTGCGTTCATTATCACCGGTCAGCATGACAACACGGATTCCCATATTCTGGAGTTCTTTGACCGCCTGTGGGCTGTCTTCTTTGATAACATCGGCAACAGCGATAATGCCGACCAGTTTACCATTCCGGGCAAAAAGCAGGGGCGTTTTTCCTTCTTCTGCAAGTTTTTCTGCCTTCTGGGAAAGGGTGGCAGGAACGTTTACCTGGCTGCTGATGAATTTCATGCTTCCACCGATCAGAGTTTCCTGTTCGAGCACTGCAGAGAGTCCGTTTCCGGGAAGAGCATGGAAATCAGTAACCTCCGGCGCTGTAAGATGTTGTTCTTCAGCATGTTTAAGAATCGCTTTCGCGAGCGGATGTTCACTTTTTTTCTCCAGGGCAAATGCCATGGTGAGGAGTTCCTGTTCGGAGATCCCGTCTGCAGGGAGCAGATCAGTAACTTCCGGCTGTCCGCTGGTGATCGTACCGGTCTTGTCCAGGGCAACAATCTGAACCTTGCCGGCCTCTTCAAGAGAAACGGCAGTTTTGAACAGGATACCATTTCTGGCTCCCATTCCGTTGCCGACCATGATCGCTACCGGAGTGGCAAGTCCGAGAGCACATGGACAACTGATAACGAGAACGGAGATACCGCGGGCAAGAGCATAGCCAAATTCATGTCCGGTCAGAAGCCAGATGATCGTGGTAACGATTGCAATCGTAATAACTGCCGGAACAAAAATACCGGAAACACGGTCTGCGATCTTGGCGATCGGAGCTTTGGTAGCGGCAGCATCACTTACCATTTTGATGATCTGGGAGAGAGTGGTGTCTTCGCCGACACGGGTTGCTTCGCATTTGATAAATCCGGACTGGTTGACGGTTGCGGCGGAAACAAGATCTCCGGCTGCTTTGTCAACAGGGATGCTTTCGCCGGTAAGGGCAGATTCATTGACGGCGCTGGTTCCTTCAATGATCACACCATCGACCGGGATATTTTCACCAGGACGTACGACAAAGATATCACCCTTGTGAACCTGTTCGATCGGAACGGTTACTTCCTGATCGCTTCTAAGAACAATGGCGGTTTTCGGGGCAAGTTTCATGAGGCTCTTAAGAGCATCGGTCGTTTTTCCCTTGGAACGTGCTTCGAGCATTTTTCCAACAGTGATCAGCGTCAGGATCATTGCGGCAGACTCGAAATAAAATTCCATCATGTAGTTCATAACGGCAGCAGAATCACCGTCTACCTGTGCTCTTGTCATGGCAAAAAGTGCGTAGACACTCCATACAAATGAGGCCATGGAGCCGAGTGCAACCAGTGTGTCCATATTGGGGGCACGGTGCCACAGACTCTTAAATCCGCTGATGAAGAATTTCTGGTTGATGACCATGACGATTCCGGCAAGCAGAAGCTGGACAAGTCCCATAGCAACGTGGTTATCGTTAAAAAATGCCGGGAGTGGCCAGCCCCACATCATATGTCCCATGGAGAAGTACATCAGAACGAGTAAAAATCCGATGGAAGCGATCAGGCGGCGTTTGAGAACCGGTGTCTCGTGATCTTCCAGGGCTTCCTCGGCTTCAGACATGGAAACCTGTTCTTTATTTGCACCCTTGAGTGATGCGCCGTAACCTGCCTGCTCTACGGCAGTGATGATGTCATGAGAGGATGCGGTTCCTTCAACTCCCATAGAATTTGTCAGAAGGCTGACCGAGCAGGATGTAACTCCCGGCACTTTGGATACGGCCTTCTCCACACGGGAACTGCAGGCAGCGCAGCTCATCCCGGTGACGTTGTATTGTTCCATTGTATTACCTCCTATTTCATTAGCTTCTGCAGAGTTGCAACCAGCTCATCGATGGTTTCATCTTTACCTTCGCGGATATCACGAGCCACACAGGTACGGATATGATTCGCGAGAAGTTCTTTGTTAAAAGAATTGACGGCGGCATTAACGGCGGCTGACTGAATGAGGATATCGTTGCAGTAAGCATCGTTTTCCAACATTCCTATGATTCCCCGGATCTGCCCTTCGATACGTTTCAGACGGTTGATGAGTTTCTTGCGGTCAGCTTCTGAACGGTCGGTGTGCCTGGTACAGCAGCAGGCAGGAGCGGATGGGGTGGCATTATCATTGCTGCAACAAGATTTTTCCTGAGTAGCTGCTTGTTCCTTTATAATTTCTTCTGTCTTTGTAGAGGAACTGGCATTAAAGTTATTATGATCCATAAGCAAACTTCCTTTCGTTCGAGATTTATTATATCAGATGTGAGATGACTCCCACCTCGCAGCAAGAATGTCGATGGCATTCCTGAACCATATACCCTACATGGGTATATTTGCTATACTTGTAATATATACCCGTGTAGGGTATTCGTCAAGAGAAAATAAAAAAGGACCATCGGGTTTATACCCCGATAATCCTCTTACTGATGAAAAAGGACACCCCGGCGGTCAGTGCTTCCGCAATCCAGAAAGCGTTCCATACTCCGACGGCTCCGAAGAAATGACTCAGGATAAAAGCGGCCGGAAGGATAATGATCAGGTATCTGCAGAGAGAGACGATCAATGATGCACTTCCTCTGCCAAGTCCTTCCAGTGCACCGCATGCTGTGACGGATACAGAAGAGATCAGAAATCCTGCACAGATGATTCGAAGTGCTGTTTTTCCGGCGGTGATCGTCTCCGGATTTGTGGTGAACATTCCCATCAACTGTCCCGGAACAGTCAGACAGATGATCGTTCCGACAAGCATGATCACACCACTCATACAGAGCGTAACATAATAGATTTTTTTCACACGTTTATGTTCCCCGGCACCATAGTTATAACCAATGACCGGACGCATTCCCTGTACGATTCCACTTGCCGGAAGATACAGGAATGTCTGTAGTTTGTAGTAGATTCCAAGGATCACGACATAACTCTGTGAGTAGGCTGCCAGGAGTCCGTTCAGTGCAGAAACCAGGACAGAAGGCAGCGCAAGATTCAGTGCACCTGGGATGCCGACAGAGTATAATCTTGCTGCCAGAGCCATGTCCGGGTGGAGATGGCTGCGGCTGAGCTGAACCTGGAGAGGTTTTATTTTATATACGATCAGGTAGAAAACAAGATTAAATACCTGTCCCAACCCGGTTGCCAGTGCAGCGCCTTCAATACCGAGTGCCGGGAACGGACCAAGGCCAAAGATCAGCAGCGGATCGAGGATGATATTGGAAACACAGCCAATCATCAGACCGATCATCGTAACCTTCATCTTGCCGACACCCTGGAAGATCTTTTCGTAGGCAAGATTTATGGTGTTTATGACAGCAAAGAGAAAAACAATTGTAGAATAGCGGATCCCGAGATCAGTTACATCTGCATCGGAAGTAAACAGAGACAGAAAACCCGGCATGATAAGAATACATCCGATCATCAGAATAACTCCGTGGAGTGCAGAAAACATCAGGCCGTGTGTGGCTGCTTTGCTGGCAGTCTCCCTGTTTCCGGCACCAAGACAGATGGCAATCTGTGAACTGATACCAATTCCAAAACCAATCGCAATCGCATTGGCGAAGTTTTGGACAGGAAAAACAAGCGACAGCGCGGTCATGGCATTTTCACTGATCTGTGCGACAAAGAAACTGTCCACGATATTGTACAGAGAATTTACGAGCATTGAGATGACCATTGGCAAAGCCATGGACAGAATCAGCGGAAAGACCGGCTTTTCTTTCATAAATGTGTCGTTCATAGAAACTCCTTTCAAATAAAAATATCTGCAAGTGCCGGTATTTTTGAAAATCTGTATCGGCGGAGCAGGCATAAAAAAACGCCGCACAACTACCGCAATGGGTAATTGTGTGGCGAAAAATGGTCGGACCAGAAAAGTCCACACTATGTTTTGGAAATTAAAATTGTTGTAAACATGAAAGAACAGAATCGTTGTTTACAGACACAGATTGTAGCATATAAATAAGAAGAACGTCAATAAGAAGATTGTACAAAAAGGAGATGTCCGACCTCATTTGGATGGTCAGGTATCTCCTTCCGTCAAATCTCCAGATCACGGATCTTCTGATTCGTCCATGGATTTCGCTGCTGGAGGGTGATCTCTTTTGAAACGTATGGGTGGAGTAATGTATTAAATATAAACGGAATCGTTCGCAGATTATTGTATACAACTCTGTACAACTGGCCTTCTTGCGGGGATTTCGGCAATGTGCTACACTAAAGTATGATTTGAGATGATGAGGATGAAAATGAATTAAGAAAAAAGGAAGCAGGTGCTTCAAAGGAAGGAAACACGCGGAAAGTAGAATATTATGAAAACACTTCTTACATTACAGCTCACGATCTTTCTACTTGTAGCTGTAGGATTTTTAATGAAAAAAATACATATCATCGGACCACAGGGGCAAAAAAACATCAATGACCTTGTTATTTATCTGATCCTGCCGTGCAACATTCTTCATGCATTTACGCAGAGTGCGGCAGATGGAAATTTTATGAAATATCTGGAAATCCTTCTTATATCTATAGGTATTCAGGTATTCTGCGTGATTTATGGAAAAGTGATGTTCCGCAAAGAACCGGAAGGACGATATAAATGTCTGCAGTATGGAACCATCTGCTCGAATGCGGGATTTCTTGGAAATCCGATCGCAGAGGGAATTTATGGCGCAGAAGGTCTGGTGCTTGCCAGTGTTTATCTGATTCCACAGAGAATCATGATGTGGTCTTCCGGTCTGGCTGTTTTTTCCGGAACCAGTGACAAAAAGAAAACTTTGAAAAAGGTTATGACACATCCGTGCATTCTGGCATGCGTTCTCGGAATTATTCTGATGGTTACAGGACTTCCACTGCCACTTGGACTTGACGGTGCAGTAACGACAGTTGGAAACTGCAACACTGCTATGTCCATGATGGTCATTGGCATGATCCTGGCTGACATTGATCTCAAAGATTTCTGGGACTGGACAGTTGTAAAATATACTGTACACAGACTGGTCGTTATTCCGGCGGTCGTTTATATTGTATGCAGTTTTCTGCCATTGAATAAAACAGTTCTTGGTCTTTGTGTGCTTCTGGCAGCGATGCCGGCGGGTGCGACAACCAGTATCCTCGCAGAGAAATATCAGGTCGATTCTCCGTTTGCAACGAAGATGGTTATTTTTTCCACGCTGCTGTCATTGCCGACGATCTGTCTGTGGAGTATCTTCCTGCAGTAGAAGAAGTAGAAGAGAATTTGTAATAATGCATAGAGTTCTATATATGTATGTGTTAGAATAGAACAAAAGATAAATACAGAAAGTAAAAGAAAGCTTCAGAGCTCGTACAGTGAGCCCTGAGGCTTTCTTTGCGTATAGGATTATTTTTGCTGTTTTGAAATCTTCCATTTCTTTGGGATAGGAAATTTATAGATATTACATATCCCAGAATGTGTTCTAACAGGACATTTGATATGTTATAACGATTGACATGAGATAATTAATATCCTATAATCAGTAAAAGAAAGTCATAAAATATCCGATTTTCGAGTCAGAGGTGCTATTTGATGGAAAAAATGCCGTACTATGCGATCACAGTCAGGAGATACAATATCCTGTTTCGACATACAGAGTGGTTCCACCAGACCCAGGACCTCTACAATGAAATCTTGCTTTTTTATTACCAGCTGTATCTGGAAACCTTTACGGATGAGCAGCCCGGCACACAGGAAGCCCTCCGCATTCTGGAAAAACTGACGATCGTTGGCCGAGATAAGCAGCCGGTACCGAACCCACTTCCGTGGAAAAAGGTTCCCCTCTATTTTCGAAGAGCGGCAATTAACACCGCCACGGCAGCAGCCAAAAGTTATCTGGCAAGAGATAAGCAGGAACAGCCTACCGGGGCTTTCACAGAATCGGTGACATTCTATAAGGGAATGTATCGGGACTTTCAGGGAAATACAATTTCTTTAAAGCTCTGGGATGGAGAAGGATGGCAGTGGTCCAGACTGCGTCTCCGCGGAAATACAGTTCCGGAAGAAGGACAGATGATGTCACCGGCACTGGTTCTGAAGAAAGACCACGCGGAACTTCATATCCCATGGAAAATATCAGTGGCAGACGGGCGTGGTGCCCGTGAACGAATTACAGCAGAAAATAAAATCTGTTCCACGATCTTTACCGGTCAGGGCGCATGCGCAGTGTGCTGCATTCTCGATTCTTCCGGAAAACGAGAGAGTTCCTTCTATATAAAAGGGGGCAGAGAATACGCGAATGCCAGCCGGCAGATTTACGACCGGATCAAACGATCCGAAGACGTTCAGGGTGGCGGCGGCAATGCCAAAGCAAATTACCGATACTGGAAAAAACTGAAAAATCTGCATGAGCATTATGCACATCAGATCAGCAGACAGATCATTGATTACTGCAAAAAACAAAATGCCAGTGTTCTGGTCCTTCCGGAATACAACAAAGACTATGGAAATATCATTCTGGCAAGCGTCGGAAAAAATTCCCCACTTAGACTCGTTCCGTCCATTCGGGAGAAGCTCAAGTACAAGGCATGGCAGGAAGGCATCGTTGTTCTGGAGGTTCAACAGCATAATATCAATTCTGTGTGCAGTCAGTGTGGAGCCAAAATTCGCCGAAAAGGAGCCGACTTCCAGTGTGTCAACGGTCACCGCGGCAGCAGATATCTGAACATGGCCCAGAACCTTGGGCAGAAATGCCTCGACAGCTTTAAAGAGAATCAGAAAAACAAATAATGGAAAAGTCAACGATAGAGTCGTTGTTTTCATGTGATGAGCGATCATCGCATCACGAATAGAAGTAGGTAACTACAAAGAGGGCTGCATCTATATGGTGCGGCTTTCGGGCTGAGTACCGCCCGCCGGAGTCCATAAGGACCCCGCAAAGACCGTAACTTCCGAAGGAAGCTGCGAGAGTACTCGAAGTTATATAAAAATAATGAAGGACAAACAAACCGTTTATTTTTGATTCTGAATGGAAGATGAAAATGAAAAAGAAAAATACAGAACAGAAAAGAAGATAAATTTGCATTAGCCTGCTGAACTCAGGGAGTGAAGCGGGCTATTGGTGTGTAAAAAATGAAGGGAAGAAATTGAGTGATTCAGGGATTAGATCATGTGGCGATTATTGTTTCTTCGGAAAAGAGTATATCGTTTTATGAGAAACTTGGTTTTTCGATAATTGAAAGAATTAAACGAAACTATGATGAAGTCGTATTCATGGAAATTATGGGATTAATTCTTGAAATCTTTGTAGATGATAAACATCCTCGAAGATTGAATCAGCCAGAAGCAACAGGTCTGAGACATCTGGCATTAAGGACAGATAACATTACAGAGACTATAGCAAAGTTGAAAAAAGATGGTATAGAGGCAGAACCAATAAGACAGGACTGGCATGGACTAAACTTTACATTTGTAAAAGATCCAGATGGATTACCAATTGAGATAAAGGAAAGAGGTAATATATAAAATGAATTATTTGGTAGTTGTAGCGCATCCGGATGATGAAGTTCTTGGAGCTGGAGCGACAATACATAAGTTAATTATGGAGGGACATAAAGTAGCTATTGCTATTATGGTTAGTCAAGCATCTGCAAGAAAAGATTTATCGGATACTTTAGTAGATGATGAAAAAGTTGCATTTGCTCTTATGGGAATAGAAAAGGTGTATTATGCATATTTTCCAAATATTAAAATGAATACGGTATCGCATCTGGAGTTAGTGCAATTTATTGAAAAATGTATAGAGGAGTGGAATGCAGATGCTATCATCACACATCATCCATCCGATACAAATAATGACCATGTTCAGACTTCATATGCAGTTCAAGCAGCTAGCCGTTTGTTTCAGAGAAGAGAGAATATTCCAGCATTAAAAGAACTTCTTTATATGGAAGTTCCATCAAGTACTGAGTGGTCTTTTGACACATCAGCTAACCGTTTTTTGCCGAATTACTTTGTTGAAATAGGAAAAGAAGGTATTGAGCTTAAGATTAAGGCACTTTCAGCTTATAAGGGAGTTATGCGTCCGTATCCACATCCGCGAAGTACTGAGGCTCTTGAAGGTTTGGCGGCATATCGTGGAGCTCAGGCAGGATGCAACTATGCAGAAGCATTTGAGTGTGCGTTTAAAAGAGGTTAATACTGATGTACAGAGGAATAAAACGTTTAATAGACATTGTTCTTTCTGGATTAGCGATTGTATGCTCAGTTCCATTTTGGATCATCACAATAATTGGTATTGAGCTTTCTGATCCTGGTCCTATATTTTATAAAGCAAACCGTATTGGTAAGGGAAATAGAGAATTTTCAATGTATAAATTTAGATCAATGAGAGTATTAAGAGAAACTAAAAAAGGTTCTGAAGCTTCTCTAAGACCTGAAACTGATAGAATTTTTCCTTGGGGTAGGGTTATTAGAAAGTTAAAGCTTGATGAGCTTCCTCAATTTTTAAATATCTTGTTGGGAGATATGAGTATTATTGGACCTCGTCCAGTTGCGAAAGACCAGATAGATTTGTTCCGTTTTGGAAAGTATGACGAGGCAAAAAAGGTTAAACCTGGTATTTCTGGTCCGGCAGCTCTTTATGATTACATTTATGGTGACCAATTTGAAGAGGCTAATGTCGATGAGTATATGAAAAAGGTTTATCCGACTAGAAGAGAACTTGAATATGTATACGTAAAGAAAGAGGGATTTCTCTTTGATACTTGGATATTCTTTGAGACAGCTTGGTGTGTAATACTAAGCATATTCGATAAAGAAAATACAAGGTTACTAAATACGTTGATTGCAATGGCTCAGGAGAGCAATCCGAATTTGAAAGGATGAGAATTATGAAGATTCTAGTTACTGGATCAAAAGGGATGATTGGTTCGCATCTTGTAAAGGGATTACTTGAAGCGGGATATGAGGTTGTGGGATTGGATAGAATCTGTAATCAGTCTTGTGATGGAAGGTATTTTCATTATGTGGTTGATTTGGCAGATAAAGATACGCTTCAGTTCATTATGGAGAAGTATAAGCCAGATAGAGTTATACATCTTGCTGCACTAGCGCATGCTGCTGATGGTAAAAAAATTACTTGGGAGGACTATAAACATCTCAATGTGGATTGCGCAAAGAATATTTTTGAAGTAGCGGGAGATATTCCGGTACTATTCATCAGCACAGTTGATGTCTTTGGTTTTACTAAAGGAACTGTAAATGTAAATACTCCGATGAAGCCGGTATCAAACTATGGTAGAAGTAAGATGATGGCTGAACAGGAAGTCAGAAAAAAGAGGTATTTTGACATCTTTCGCTTCTCTCCGGTTTATACAGACACAGTGAAGAGGGATATTCAGAAAAGATATTATTTAAAATATCCAAACATTGCTTATCAGATTGGTAAGGGTACAGAGTATGAAATTCTGAACGTTAATGTTGCTGTTCAGGCAATGGTTGATTGGTGTTCTGAGAAACCAAAGAACACAGTAAGAATTATTAAAGATACAAAGAGAATGTGGACACCAGATTATATCAAGGCTGAAAAAGCGAAAGGTAGAGCAAAGATTGTATTGAGAGTGCCTACATGGATGATGAACTGTGGATATGCAGTTCTTAGGAAAATTACTGGTGAAAATAAATACACGTATTTATTAAATAAAGCGGTGCATCCGCTTAGATCGGAGTAAATAGATGGATTGGAAGGCAGCAGCGCGGGGAAAGCATATTTTGATGCTAGAAGGATATGCAAGACAGAGTTTGCCATTCATGAGAGAGTTTAAAAAATTAGGCATGGAAGTATCACTACTTTGTCATACAAAAATGGACTGTGGTTATGCTTCAAGACTTCCAGATCATAAAATTTTAGGCATCTGCGAACCGGAAGAATATGAAAAGTCTGAAAAATATATTATAAAACTTGTTAAAACAGGAAAGTTTGATTTAGTTCTTCCGTTAGTTGATTTTTCAGCAAGTATTCTTGCAAAGCATAAAAAAGAATTAACAGAATATGCAGAGATTCTTGTTAGTGACAGGAGTGTTTTTGATAAGGCACAGGATAAACTTCAGGTTATGAAAACGTGTATGGAGAATGATATTTCTTGCCCAATGACTTTAAACGGTATTTCAAATATTGCGGAAATTATTGAGAGTGGAATTCAATTCCCTATTGTTATCAAACCGAGGCGAGGTTGCGGTGCAAAAGGGTTCCACAAAATTTGGGATAAAGATGAGTTAAATAGAGTCGTTGGCGGAAATGACATTTGTTTATCCGAAATGGTGATACAAGAATGTCTGCCAATCGAAAGTGCATTGATTTCTGATAATATTTATATTGATAAAAACGGAGAAATAAAGAGTTCATTTTTATACAGATGTCATCGTTTTTACCCACTTGCCGGAGGTACAGGAACATTTAATTTGACTTTTGATAGGAAAGATGTTCATGAAGAGTGTGCTAGGCTTGTGAAACTTATGGGATTAAGAGGTTGTGTAGGCGTTGATTTAATGATAGACCCACGTGACAATAAAGCAAAAGTAATTGAAATAAATCCTAGAATATTGGCGTGCTCAAAAATTGGTTTTGTTGCAGGTGTAAATCAGGCTCAGCAGATTATTCAAGATGTATATGGAGATGTTGTTACACCGATGATAAATTATAAAACTAATGTTGGCGTGAGAATGTCACAGATTGATGTTTTATGGTTTTTGAAATCACCGGATCGTTTTAAAGCAAAGCCATCATGGTTCAAAATTAGAGGGGTTAAAGATCAAATGTTTAGTATTGATGATCCATTACCTTGGTTTGCGTTTCTTTTTAGAGGAGTTATAAAGCTTAAGAGCGAAGAAGAAAAGAGAAGGTAGTTAGGAGAGATTTCATGGTAGATTTAACGGCTATTATACTTACAAAGAATGAGGAAAAAAATATCGAAAACTGCTTAAAGTCTATCCAAGGTTTTGCAAAGCGTGCTGTCATTATAGATAGTGGAAGCACAGATAGTACTATTGAGTTAGCTAAGAAATATGATTTTGTTGATGTTTATGAACATCCTTTTGAAAACTATGCTCGTCAGTTCAACTGGGGAATAGATAATACTAATATCACGACAAAGTGGATATTAAGACTTGATGCTGATGAACGTTTTACACCAAAGCTTTGTAAAGAACTTAGTAAGACAGTGAGTGAACATGAGAATGACAATGTGAATGGGTTTGTTCTTGAGGCATGGTTATATTTTATGGATAAATGTTTCAAGCATGGTGGCAGTCGTAAGAAAAAACTGATGATCTTTAAGACTGGATTTGGAAGAATTGAGGATCGTAAGATGGATGAACATACGATACTTTCATCAGGTGAAGCAATAGAAATCAAAGAAAAATTTCTTCATTATGATTTTAAGGATCTTACCACATATGTTAAGAAACTGAATTGGTATGCTACTAGAGAAATGCAGGATTATATTGAAGGAACATTCTCTGATGAAAAATTTGAAGCTTCTGATAAAGAAATTAGCCGTATGAGATCCAAGAAGACAAAGTACTATAAGGCTCCAATGTTTTTTAGATGTTGGCTGTATTTTTTTTATGCGTATTTTATTGGAAGAGAGTTTTTAAACGGAAAAGAAGGATTTATATATTCTTTTCTTTATCATTTATATTATCGTATGCTTGTTGATTTTAAGATTTATGAGCAAATAAAATACAAGAGGAAACTTGAAAAAACAGGTGATTTGAAGTGATTTTGCAGAATGAAAAAGTACTGTTTGTGTGTGAAACAAAAGCGCAATTGTTTAATGCAATTAACATTAAATTAAATGTATATAAGGGAATAAGCGCAGATTTATGTTTATGTGATAATGGAAATAATAATATAGGTACACTACAGCAATCAGTAGATACTAGTGAGGTGTTTAATAATTCATATGTTTATTATACTAGACATGATACTAATCAAACGTTAATTGCAAAAGTTAAACGAGCACTTAGAAGTACTCATTTAGTAAGGTCTGTATCAGAGATACTTCCTAATAAAAATAATAAATATAGCATGATTTTTATTTCTGGACCATCGTCTTCTGTAAATTGTGTATATTATCATTTTAAAAAATATAATAGAAATATAAAACTGTATTTATACGAAGAAGGTATTTTCGAGTACTATATGTTCAATAATAAGAATTTTGCTCGAAAGTTATATTCATATGTTTTTTATCATCGATATTATTTGGATGATGCAGAAGGCGTGTATGTATATAGTCCAGAATTACTGACTGGAAATGTTGGAAATAAAAAGATAATGGGAATTCCTCGAATATCATTTGAAGATATAGCTTTTGTAAATGCAGTAAATGCTGCTTTTGACATTGAAATAGAATCATTTAGTAGTATAAAAAACATAAAATATTTATACATGGATCAGGCATTTCCAAGTGAAGAAGAAAATATTCAGCAATATCAAATAATTCAAAAGATTGCTGAGGTTGTGGGTGTGGATAACATTTTAATAAAGCTTCATCCGAATTCGCCATTAGATAAGTATAAGGAATATACTGATATATGTATAAAGAATAATATGGCAATGGAGGTAATTGAGCTAAATTTGCGATTGCGGAATGTAACTCTTTTGACTATTTGCTCGTCTTCTGTTTTTAATTTTAAGCTTATGTTTGATGCTAATCCTAGAATTTTTTTGCTCTATCAAATGTTCAAAAGCGTTACGATTGGAAGAAATTTGTTTAAGTTTATTGAGGTATTTAAAAATGACTATTATAACGGAGAAATATTCTGCCCAGCTACTATGGAGGAATTTGAGAATAATATATAGATACTTTATTTTTAGAAAAGGTGGAGAAGAATATGAGAGTGGTAATTAGAAAAAAATTATCTACCGTGATATTCATATTCTGGATTTTTTTTGTATGCGCAAATCATATACATACAGGTAATGCTAATTTACATCTTCCGGTTGCTATTGCTGGGGGATTGATTTTTGCATGGTCTATAATCAAGAATTATTCAGTATGCAAAAAATTATTAAAACCGGTGGTATTGTTTGCAATTTTTGCATTAATAGCTGTTTCTTTGGTTAGAAATGTTGCTTTTTATTATTGGGGATTCATCCTAGGGCACATTGGTGTTTCGTTAGGTTTAGCATTAACGAGAGAAGAGAATGCAATCAATTATAAACGTTGGGTCGTTTTCATGGTATTATTCTATTTTGCTTTCTATATTAGTAATAAAACTTTTGACACAATGTATAATTTAGCATCCGAAAATATGGTAAGCATATATTTGTTGCTGGCTTTTTATTTATATTATAGATCAAAAAATAAAACTAAATTTGCTACTGTTTTCTTAGCTACAACGTCGTTAATATTAGGCTATCTTTCCGGCAGTAGAACGGGACTAGGCTGTTTGCTTATTTTATGTGTTGGTTTGATTTTTATTTATTTTTTAAAAATGCGTAATGGAAATGCATTTTTATTTCTTGTAGTCTTGACCGGAGTCATAGGTGCTCTGACAATTGTTTTTTGGGGTACAAGTATAATAAGAGAAGTGCTTTACGATAGCCCTCGTATTTATATTTGGAATCTGTATACAACGCAATTAAATAGTTTAAAAAATATTCTTTTGGGAGTACCGTTTTCTACACATCAGGCCTTTGCAAGTTATTATAATAACTTACATAATACATTTATGAATATACATGCAAGATTTGGGTTGATCCCATTAATTACGATAGTTTATATAATATATCAATGTATAAAAAATGGTATTAAAGAGAAACAGTGGTATATTGTATTGTTTACTGTTTTATATGTGTTGAGATCGTTGACTGATAATACGTCATTTTCAGGGCCTCTAGATATATTAATATTTACTATCTATTTTGATACGATACTAGAAAAACAACGGTTTTATTATGGAGGAGTATGATGAGAAAAGATAATTTACAAGCAGTATTTAATATATTATCTCAGTTAATACTTAATGGAACCAATTTTGTATTGATAATGATTTTTACAAGATTTTTATCGACATCTGATTATGGAATAGTATCAATTTTTCAAGCATATGCGTTGTTTTTTGCAATTATAGTGGGATTAAATGTTCAAGGAAGTATTGGAACTGCGTTTGTACATATTGGTGAGAAAGAACGAAATGATTATTTGTCCAGTATAATGCTGTTGGCAGTGATATTTTTTGGAATTATTATTGTTATTTCGATTATATTTATTCAACCGTTTGCAAAATTTTCTGAATTATCACCGACCTTGATAATTCTAATGCTGTGTTATAGTTTTGGATCTTTTTCATTCAATTTTGCAAATATTAAATACGTCTATCTTAGAAAATCACAATTTAGTTGTTTGATGGCATTTATTATTTCTTTTTCTATGATTATTCTTTCTTGGATAGGAGTTAATAATCAGGATAGAATTGGAATTCAGCCGTATGTTCTACGAATACTTAGTATTTCGATTCCATATTTGGTATGCGCTTGCTATGTGCTGGTTACGATATTTTACAAGGGAAATCCATTTGTTGGATTAAAAAAATATTGGAAGTTCTGTTTACCAATATGTCTTCCGTTAGTTTTTCATGGAGTATCACAAATCATTTTAGGACAAACAGATAAGATAATGATACAGAAGTTACTTGATGATAATGGATTGGTAGGTATATATAGTTTTATTGTAACTTTTGTTCACATTTTGAATTCAATATATACTGCATTGAATAATACATGGGTTCCTATATATTATGATTATACAAAAAATAAAAAATTTAATCTGATTGAAAAAAGATCAGGAAGATATTGCAATTTGTTTTTATGTCTATGTATAGGATTTTTGTTTGTATCACCAGAATTTATTAAAATTTTTGCTGATTCAAATTATTGGGGTGGCATGAATTTAATACCACTGATAGTTTTAGCTGTGTTTTTCACTTTCTTATATTCTTTTGCAGTTAATTATGAGCTGTATTATAAAAGAACTAAATGGATCGCTGTTGGAACATCAGCATCAGCATTATCTAATATTGTATTGAACGCTATATTAATTCCTAAATTTGAATTAATAGGTGCGGCTGTTGCGACACTTTTATCTTATTTATTGTTATTTATATTTCATCAGTTATGTGCTTTTACTATGAAAACGGATACTATATATCCATATAAGTTTAGTTTCTTTATAAAAAGAATAGGAGTTATACTGATTGCTTCTGCGATATTTTATTTTACTAAAGATGCTGTTATTGCAAGATGGCTTATTGCAGTGATTGTAGGAGTTTATCTATTGTTAACTATTAAGAAAAATAGAGTAATATTCTAAGTATTAGGGAGGGAACATGAAAATATTAGCAGTTATTCCAGCAAGAGCAGGTTCAAAAGGAATTCCTAACAAGAACATAAGAATAATCAGTGGACATCCACTTATTTATTATTCGATAAAAAATGCGCTTTCTTCAACGCTTATTACAGATGTGATAGTTTCGACAGATTCTCCAGAAGTGAAGATAATTGCAAAACAGATGGGAGCAAAAGTTAAATGGAGAGATGAAGACCTTTGTGGTGATGCAGTTACATTAGATGCCGTTATTGCAGATGCCGTTCCTAAAGATGAACAGTGGGATTATGTTGTAACAATGCAACCAACATCTCCAACACTTCGTGTATCAACGTTGGATCAGGCGATTCAATATAGCATTGAAAATAATTATGATACTGTTATTTCTGCAATTAATGCGCCACATCTTTCATGGGGCGAGAAAGATGGAAAAAAGGTACCTAATTATACAAAACGTTTGAATAGACAGTACTTACCACCTTGTTATATGGAGACCGGTGCGTTTGTTGTATCTAAGGCATCTGTTGTTACATCGAGTACCAGAATTGGTGAAAAGGTGGATGTGTACGAAGTACCTGAAGATGAATCGCAAGACGTAGATACTTTTCAGGACCTTCGAAGCGTTGCTGCGACACTTGAGCAACAGAAGGTTGCCATTTACGTAAATGGAAATAACAAGCGTGGTATAGGTCATATCTATCGAGCACTTGAGATAGCTGATGAATTTTATGTAAAACCAGATATTTATTACGATACTAACCAAACAGATCCAAAAGTATTTGGTAAGACAACGCATAACCTAATTCCAGTGAATGGGATTGCTGAATTGTTTGAAAAATGTAAACAGAATAATTATACCGTGTTTATTAATGATATTCTTACTACAACAATTGATTACATGATTGGACTTAGAACAGTTCTTCCAGATGCAAAGATTGTTAATTTTGAAGATGATGGAGAAGGAATTATTAAAGCAGATCTTGTGTTTAATGCACTTTTTCATGAAACAGAACTTCCACAGGTATATGCTGGTGAGAAATACTATATTTCAGGAAAAACATTTATGTTTTATGAACCGATTGAAATTAAGGATAAAGTTAAACGTGTGTTTGTCTCATTTGGTGGCGCAGATCCACAAAATTACTCAGATAGGATCTTGAACATGATTGTAAAGCCAGAATATAAAGATTACCATTTTGTAGTTGTGCTTGGTAGAGCAAAACATAATGTGGATGCGTTGCTAGAATTTAATAAATATGAAAATATCGAAGTACTTTATGATGTTTCAAATATGCCGGAACTTATGAGTAGCTGTGATGTGGGGATTACATCAAGAGGAAGAACGGGATATGAGCTTGCTATTTTAGGAATTCCATCAATTTCAATGGCACAGAATCAACGCGAAGAAAAACATGGTTTTGTTTGCAATGAAAATGGATTTACATATATTGGTTTAAATCCGGCAGATGAAATAATAGAAAGCAATATGAAAATGTATCTTTCTATGTCAAAGGAAAGTAGAATGCGTTTTCATAATATGCTTTTGAGTCATGATTTGCGTGGCGGTCGTAGAAGAGTTATGGGATTAATAAATGGGTTATAATACGAGGGAGGAACAAAATGAAGAAGCCATATGTAATTGCTGAAATGGGTGTTAATTTTTATGATACGGCAAGGGTATTGGGAATAACTCCGCTTGATGCAGCTAAACTTTATATTGATAAAGCGGCAGAAGCTGGTATTGATTGTGCAAAATTTCAATCATATAAAGCGGATACGATTGTATCAAAGAATTCTCCAGCCTATTGGGATACAACGAAAGAGCCTACGAAAACTCAGTATGAGCTGTTCTTAAAACATGATAGTTTTGGAGAAAAGGAATATAGAGAATTATGTGACTATACACATGCAAAAGGAATGGATTTTACATCTACACCATTTGATTATGCATCTGCTGACTATCTTGAAGATATGGTGGATTTTTATAAGATTTCATCATCAGATTTATCAAATCTTCCATTTATTAGATACATTGGCTCAAAGGGAAAACCAGTTTATATGTCTGTAGGAGCTGCATATTTGTCTGAAGTCGATGTTGCTTTACGAGTACTTAAAGAATCAGGGTGCAAAGATATTGTTATCTTCCATTGTGTCCTTTCATATCCGACTGATCCTAAAAATGCTAATCTTAGAATCATTGAGACCCTTAAAAAGGATTTTCCAGAGGTGAGAGTAGGATTTAGTGATCATGTTGCACCAGATGAAACAATGATGACTTTAGCTGCAGCATATATGCTTGGAGCAGAAGTTATTGAAAAGCATTTTACATTGGACAAAACTTTGCCAGGAAATGATCATTATCATGCTGGTGAACCAGAAGACTTTAAGAAAGCAATTGCAAACTTTAAATGGATTGATACAGTACTTGGTTCTAATGAAAAGACAGTACTTGATTGTGAAATTATTCCACGAAGAGAAGCACGTAGATCTCTTGTACTCACTAGAAACATGAAAGCGGGAGAGGTGATTACTGCTACAGATTTAATGCCGAAACGACCAGGAACAGGTATTTCTCCGGAATTTGTGGAGATTGTACTTGGACGTAAAGTGGTAAGAGAATTAGAAGAAGATACTATTCTTACTTGGGATATGATTTGATGCACTAGCTGTTAAAATTTTGCTAGAGGTAAGTAGTTCAAAGGTGATACGGTGATACAAAGAAAAGAATAGAAATAAAAATCTTAGAAGATACAAACATGCAGGGGTAATGCCCCTGCATGTGTTAAACTTGGCTGTATTTCTTGATGTAGTCCTTAGCCTGGGATTGAGAAAGGTTGTAATTTGTACACAGGCGATGAAGAAGTTTTTCAGGGGGGATTTTGTCTTCTTGAGATATTGAAATCACAATCCGAATTCCGTTTTCACGTTCTGCGTCAGTAACCTTTTGAATAATCCTGTCAGTTTCGAGTTCTAATACTTTACCACCCATAATGTCATTCAGTCCTTTCCGTACCGGTTCGATGCCGGCAAAAATATAGTTAATGATTCTTTTGATCAGGTCTATCATATAGCGATAGAGTTCACTATGTCCATGAAACAGGGGCTCATGATTAAGAGATTGTTTCATGAAAGTGTATTCGTCCAGAAGGGTCAGAAGCCGACTGGGATTATCTGTAAGTGTAAGTTTTTCTTTTTCATATTTTATGATATAAAACGGAAGAAAAAAAGCAAGCATTTCTGGAAGAAATAAGTGCGGTCAAGAAAACAGTTCGACAAATAAATACAAAATATAACAGGAGCTGGACGAGTATTGTCGGAAAGCGGATTTCGTATTCAATCTTGCGGGTGTAAACCGTCCGGAAAACCCGGAAGATTTTATGACGGGGAATTTTGGATTTGCATCACAGCTTCTTGATGCGCTGAAAAAATATGAGAACAAGGCGCCGATCATGCTTTCTTCTTCTATTCAGGCAACTTTGGCGGGACGTTTTGGTGATTCGGAATATGGACGTTCCAAAAAAGCAGGGGAAGAGTTGCTTTTTTGATTATGCAAAGGAATGACAACGCTTGCAATCGTAAATGTGGTGGGCAGCAGTATTGCCCGCGAAGTAGATAAGGTATTTTATACGCTTGCCGGACCGGAGATTTCGGTCGCAACAACAAAAGCTTATAGCGCACAGCTTGCGGCAATGTACTGTATTGCAGTGCAGTTTGCGTATGTGAGAGGAAAGATCACGGAAGAACAGTATTCATATTATATTGAAGAATTGCTTACGATTGCTCCGAAAATTGAGAAGATTCTTGGAGACAAAGAGCGTTTGCAGTGGTTTGCTGCAAAATACGCCGGTGCACACGATGTATTTTTTGTTGGTCGTGGAATTGATTATGCGGTTTCACTGGAAGGCAGCCTGAAATTGAAGGAGATTTCCTATATTCATTCAGAGGCGTATGCGGCAGGCGAACTGAAACATGGAACAATCAGCCTGATCGAGCCGGGCACGCTGGTGATCGGTGTGTTGACCCAGAGCAAGCTTTACGAAAAGACAATCAGCAATATGCTAGAATGTCGAAGCCGTGGAGCATATCTGCTGGGCCTGACAGCTTATGGAAAATATGAGATAGAAGATATGGTGGATTTTGCGGTATATGTACCGAAGATTGACGAGCACTTTGCGGGCAGTCTTGCGGTGATTCCGCTGCAGTTGCTGGGATATTATGTCAGCGTGGCGAAGGGTCTGGATGTAGATAAACCGAGGAATCTCGCGAAGAGCGTGACGGTGGAATAAAGAGTTTGGGTAAGAAGCCAATGCAGAGGAGAGTCTGCGTTGGTTTCTTTAATATATAAGACGAGTTGTAAAAAATAATATTTCAAAATGTTTATGAAAATATAATCAGGAATTAGACACGTTTCGATTGTTTTTGTATAATGAATGGGCTAAAATAACAGTAATGTACACAGAAGCACAAAAAATATTGTAAGGAAGGGATGAAATGAGATATGACAGAAATTAGGGTCAGAAAGTTATTTGGGCGTTTTAATTATGATTTTGATATGGGAGATATGATAAAATCAGGAATGATAATATTATCAGGTCCTAATGGATTCGGGAAAACCATGATATTAGAATGTCTTAATGCAATTAGCAACAGTGATTTATTCTTTTTCTTGCAATTAAATTTTGGAAGCTTTGAAATTAGAAGGAATGAAGTAGATAAACAGATAAAAATTGTTAAGAAGAATAATGGGCTATGTGTTAATGGAGAAGAGTTATCCTATAAAGATATTAATCTTTCCAGTAGAGGAATTGTTGAAAGATCATCAGGTGATGAGGAAGCAGCAAAACAAAGGGCAGCAAAAGTTCGGGTAATTTTAGATTATATGCAAAGTGTTTTGGGGTCAATTCAGTATATTAAAGGTCAGAGACTTGTAGATATAGACGATTCGAGAATAGCTGTTTCTCGGCAGGGTGAATTAAGGAGATATTCCAGAAGAATTTTAGAAACGGTAAATAAGATTCCAGAAGAATTCAGAATGCAGATGCGGTCTTTGGATTCCTTATATTCTGTAAAATCAAACGAGTTGGATCGTACTTTTCTTAAAAGACTTTTTGAATTAAAAGAGGGAATAGATGAAGAAACATTTAAGCAAAAAATAGAACTGGTACGGGGGAAAATTCAGAAATTAAGCGAGAGTGGAATTTCAAAGTTGGGCACGCTTGATGTAATGCAATTTAGAGAAGAAGATGCGCGGGCATTAAAGATATATTTTGAAGATTTTGATGAGAAATATAGAGTGTATGAGAAAATGATTGAACAGATAGGTTTGTTTAAAAAAATTGTAGATGAGCGTTTTTTATTCAAACATCTGGAGATTACAAATGGACAGAATCTGGCAATAGTAGACGATGATACTCAGGAAAGAATTGATTTAAATAAGTTGTCATCTGGAGAGCAGGAAATATTAGTGCTGTATTATAGATTGCTATTTGAAATACCGGAAGGTTCAATAGTATTGATTGATGAACCGGAAATTTCTTTGCATATAGCCTGGCAGCGTAAATTTGCTCAGGATTTGCAGGAAATAGTGAAATTAAGGAATTTGTTCGCAATTGTTGCGACTCATTCGGTACAGATAGTTAGTGGAAATCGCCATATACAGTATGATTTGGGGGAAATGTATAAGAATGGACTCAATAAGAGAGAATAGAACCAGAGAAGATGTAGTGGATGAAGTACGAATGATGTTTAGCGCGGATATTAAGGGAAAATTAAGTATTGTTTTGGTTGAAGGGTCAGATGATATTCGTTTTATGAAAATTGTAATGGAAGAGAATGTTGCCTGTATAGAATCACCATATGGGAAACATGGATTAGAGGATTTAATGAATACGGATGATCCTGTGATTCAAAGAAAAGAAGTTATTGCTGTCAGAGATAAAGATTATATGGATTTGACACAACTGCCAGATAGATTTTTTGTATATGATGGTTGCTGTCTTGAAACAATGATATTGAAGGATTTGGAAATTTCAGAGAGCTTTCACAGAGAAAATTATAAGGGAACTGCAACTAAAGAGAGTTATATATTGGGTGCCATGAGCCAGTTAGCACCATATAGTATATTACGAAGAATAAATGAGCAGGAGAATGGAGAAATCGCGTTTCAGAAGTGTAAATTTGGACATCTTATAGATGGAGAAACTCTAAAAATAGAAGATTTGTTTGATAAAGTCGGACAGGCTGATAAGTTGCAGACATGTGTGGAAGAAGCGAAGAGTATAGTAGAAGAAAATGAATTATGGAATATTACAAATGGTCATGATCTTTGTACATATTTGGGTACTGTTTCAAATTTGGGAAAAAACAGACTTGGTGAAGAGGGAGTAAGAAACATTCTGTTTGGAATGTATCGAAAAAATGATTTTAAGAAAACAAAATTATATGATACATTATTACAGTACCAGACTAGAAATGGGTTGAAGTTTGTAAGTGAGTAAATTGATAATGAGGTGAATGGTTTTGTATAATAAAAATATTATACTTAATATATTGGGAAGTGCATTTGGGGATGAGCTAGAAATGTATGTTTATAATTATATTCTACAAATGAAAAGTGAAGAATTGGAGCCCTATTTTGGACTGGAAGTGGATTATGCTTTATTTGACAGATTTGATCGGCTGATTGTAGAAAATTATGAGGTGAAATCAGAAGGGGAACATGAGGATTTTATTTCAGGTGCACTAGAAGCCAGAAGTAAGATTGATGCGTTTGTTTGTTCTGAAGAAGAGCCGATTTATAAAGGGAGTATGATTTTGCCTGTTGGCTTATGGTATGAATTTCGAGTGAAGGATGAAACATACACAGATTTGTATCTGGAATATTTATATTAACAGCAAATGGGAACAGTTCATTGTGGTGCATGGGTATGGGCTGATCGAAGTGAGAAACATCAATACAGGCGAGAAGGTTTCGCTCGAGGTCTTCGGAGATAAGATTGAAGGTAAGTGCCTCAAAACATAGCGTAGTGCGGCATAACAATTTTTCTGTTATGATAGCTACATCATTGTTTGAGGCAGCGTTTATTCTAAATGAATTTCGTTGCTTTTCTTGGGACAAGCGTATATAATAGCATACAAGATTAAAAAACTTTAGAGTTTTTCCGAGGAGCTGATGCCTGCATTGGTTCCTTATTTTTATATATATTCTGGGTATGAAGGAGATTAGCTATGGATCTTGCAAATCTTTTCTATGAATTATCTGATCATAACAGGACAGTTCTGATTTTTCTGGTTTATTTTGCAATATTGATAATTGGTTATAGATTTTTATCGGAAAAGAAAAGACTGAATGAGTATCTGAGAGCTATTCGTTGGAGAGCGAGTTTTTGCCTGATGATATTCGGACATATATTTCTGATATTGGAATATAGAAATATTATTTATATAAAGAATATATGTACGTGGCAGTTGGCAGTGGCCAATATTGTTCTGGATATGTTACTTTTGGTAAATTTGAAATTTTTTCCATCCAGGATTCAGAAGAAACTGGATAGGTTAAAAAGTGGATGGGGAGTGGATCTTATAGAGGAATATAAGGAACTGCAGTCCATGAAGCTTTCTCATATGACACCAAAGGAGCAATTGTTGTGGAACCGTAAATATTATATAAATCTTTATATGATAGGTAGTGTCAACAAATCTATAGAAATTATGGAAAAAACGGAGGAAAAAGATTCAGTTAGAAGTAGAATGTTGTATTCACTCCGTGCAGAAACACTTGGAAACGTGGATGATGCCAGAAAAGAAATGATTAAGGCAATCGATGCAATAGGACCAGGAGAAGAGGCACTTAGGGTTCAATTATATAATGATATAGCACGATGCGATCAGTTTTGTGAAAATAGTGATCAGGCACTAAGATATTTTAGTAAAGCGGCAGATTCGATAGATTCAAAAACAGATATATTTATAATACATATTGTGTATTCAAATCTGATTGGACAAAGTTGTGTTATGGGATGTCCAGAGGATGAAATCAGACGTTTGCTGGAGCAATATAAATATTATATAAATAACAAAAATTTGGAAGATGTTATTGAGTATAATAATACAGAGATGCTGGTTGCCAGAGAAAAAGGAGATATTCAAAGACAAAAAGAATTAATTGAACAGGGATATAATTTTCTGTATCCGAAATTAGCTAAATCAAATAAAAAGAAAGCGATAGCATATAATGTGAGTGTACTGAAAATGGCCCATATGGCACAAATGAGTCCGGAAAAGTATTTGAATGTCGTGAAAGAAGAATGGGAATGTATCTGTAAGATGCCATATCATGAGAAGTATTACCTGATGAAAGAACTTTGGATTTTTAAAATTGAACCTCCACAGGTGACAGATCAGTTGCTTCAGAAGTATGCGGAAATTTTTTCTTATGTGGAAAATTATATAAAGAATGAAGCGGAAATGGATTTGGAAAATTATCTAAAGGAAATTCCAGATGAGACAATATATGCACAAGGACATACACTGCAGGAAATTGTATGGTTACAAAAATGGAAAGATAATTATGATTTTTCTGTGGTTCATCGAAAAATGCGATCAGTGATCGATTTGTATAGATCACATTCATTGAGGCTGGAAGCTGTTATTGTAGCCGGAAACCTGATTGATGAATTGCTGTCAGTACAAAATCTTTGTGATGGATATACACTAAAATATCCAGATATTATGGAAGAAGAACTGAAGAAACTTTCAGCAGAAATGCAGAATGTAAGGGCACATGCAGGTATGGCCGAGGTATACCTGAAAATTTCATATGGATATGTATACATACATGCTTATGAAGCTGCAAATAAATATTATAATGAATTTCTAAAATGTGGGATGAATCCGAATCATTTTTCTGTTTGGACAAAATATAATCTGCAGTTTATACAAATGGTATGCAAAATCTGGCGAATCAAAGCGGAACTACTAAGCCTAAAAGAAAATGCACAAAAAGACACAAATTTATCAGAAGAATCAAAAGAATGGTTGAAAAATTATCCGGATATTTCTTCAGAAGAGATGGTTGTTTTAACGGCAATTGCTTTGAAGCAAGAAGTTGTAAATGTAAAGATAGTAGGTTGGGTAGAACAGACATCATCTGGAATTATGTTGAACTATAATCATTGGTGGATGGTGTGGGGCGAAACCGAAGTTGTTAATGATGAAAATGCTATTATGGAGATTGATTTGTGTTATAACCAGATTTCAGAAAAAGGAGATATGGATAAACTTATTTTTTATCCAGGTATGCATCCATTGGAAGTAAGAAATGAGCAATGGGTTAGAACTCATGTTTGCAATCTTCCGGGCTATGGGGTTTATATGGACCGTAAGTATGGAAAAATTGCAGGGTTTACTGAGGCAAGATTTCAACCTGTACAGGAGATAGGAAAAAGATTAAGAGATATATAGTAAAAAAATAATTGTTATATTAGTTGAATATATTTGAAAAAGCTGGATGAGATGCAGAATGCAGGGGCAGTGCCCCTGCATGGTTAATTATAGCGATTTTTCGAGCTTCCATTGTATCAGAGTCTTCCTTGCGCATGAGAAAAACTGTTAATTTAATAGGGAATGTTTGTGCAACTTTTTTATTAGGTATTCTACGGAAAAAGATTCATATATTTTAATATGTGATATAGATATAAAATACCATATATAGTAAAGTATAACAAGAAAAAGCGTTCGACAAAGAACTACAGAGAGGAACAGCAGATGGACATCTACCAGATTTTTACAGCTTATAATAATCCATGGTCGCATCGTGAAATCTTGTTTTTTTCGGGAATTTTGATATTCGCAGTCATTGTAGTGTCTTATTATATAAGAAAAGAAAAATTAAATAAGCTTCAGGCGATGGCGATTTTGGCAGAAGTAATTTTTATGGGAATTGTATTTGGGTCTACCGTATTTACGAGGACAGGTACAACACGGCAATATGAACTGGTTCCGTTCTGGTCATGGCGGGACATTCTCCGCTATCACGACAGACAGTTGCTGAAGGAGAATCTGCTGAATTGTATTTTGCTTTTGCCAGCGGGAGCGTTGCTGCCGTTGATGATGAACCGTGAGGTGAAATGGCAGGAGGCACTGGCATTTGGAGTGTTGGTATCAGCCACGATAGAAACGAGCCAGCTGATCACAATGCGTGGATTGTTCGAATGGGATGACATGATCCACAATGGATTAGGGTGCATGGTTGGTGCGGTTCTAGTGAATTGGGTGATTTCCTTCATTAGTACAAGAAAGTAACATATAAACAAGCTTATACATCATGGGAAAATAATTATAGAAATTGTTGAGAAAGGAGGCATGTGGCATGGTTGATCATTTTATTATTATGGCAAGTTCGTATTGTAAAGGAACAAGAATAGCATTTCAGCAGGTTTACAGCGGAGGTGTAGATAGAAACGAGATTCAGGAGATTTGGGATGTTATGGAGCAAGCTGGAGACGGAAAATTTTCCTATTCGACGCATTATATCTGTACGGAGTCTGCTGATTGGAAATCGGTTGTGTCATATGATCCGTTCTTTGAAGACGCATATTTAGGGCAGATGAGGGTTTTATAAAAAATATTAAAAATAATTTTATTAAAAATGATTTGAACAAAAATATAATAGCACATACTATTATATTACAAGTAGCTTTTCTTTATCCCCCCCACAGGCTTGTGGTGGGGGCTTTTTTTTTATATACTAAAAGAATACTATTTTAGGCGGAGAAAATAATTATGACTGATTTGAAAAATGAAATTCATGACTACTGGACGAATCGTGCAAGGGGTTATTCGGAATATAATCAGCAGGAGATGGCGGATGCAAGGCGGACGATGTGGCGAGACAAGCTTTTAAGCCTGCTGGGGGAGGCGTTCCCGGAACGTGAACCACGGGAGATTAAGATCCTTGATGTTGGAACGGGTCCTGGATTTTTTGCAATACTTCTTGCAGAAGCCGGCTATCAGGTAACAGCAATTGACTACAACGAAGAAATGCTCAAAGAAGCACAGCAGAATGCCGGTGGATTAGCGGAGTGTATAGTGTGGAAAAACGGCGATGCGCAGGCGCTTGATGTGGAGAACAACAGCTTTGATGTGGTTGTGACGAGGAATGTGACCTGGAATCTGCCGCGTCCGGATCTGGCATACAAGGAATGGCTGCGTGTGCTGAAGCCGGGCGGAAGGCTTTATAATTTTGATGCGGACTGGTATGGGCATTTATATAATGAAGAAAAGCGCAGTGGTTACGAGAAGGACCGTCAGCAGACGGAAGAGCAGAATGTAGAGGATTACTACAGTGGCACGGACATCGAGAAGATGGAAGAGATCGCGCGCCAGGTTCCGCTGAGCCGCTTAGAGCGTCCGAAATGGGATCTGGAAACGATGCGAAAGACAGGATTTCTGGATGTTTCCTGTGATGAAAATGTCTGGAAAGAGGTCTGGACGGAGGAAGAGATCATCAACAACAGTTCTTCTCCGATCTTCCTTTTAAGTGGACGCAAAAGAGAAGCTTTTCATCTGAAAAACATCACGGTTGAGCCGGGTGAAAAGTGGAATGGCGAGCTGGAACTGGCTAATGGTGAACTGCGTTTTCCGACAACAGTACTTCACGGACATGGAACGGGTAAGACGATGCTGATCACTGCAGGTGTGCATGCCGGAGAGTATGTTGGTATCCAGGCGGCGATCGAGCTTTCACAAAAGCTTAAGATTGAGAAGGTCACTGGTACGATCATTATCGTGAAGGTGCTGAACCGTCCGGCTTTTGAGGCGCGTAATGGAAGTATGGGGCTGGCGGATGCAAAGAACCTGAACCGTGAATTTCCGGGAAACCCGGATGGTACGGAGATGGAGCGTCTGGCATGGGCGGTTTCGCAGGAGCTGCAGCCGGTGGCTGATCTTTATATTGATCTGCACAGTGGAGATGATTATGAGAAGCTGACTCCGTATGTGTATTATGCGGGAGCTGCACCGGAGGATGTGGTTAAGGTTTCTCGTGAGATGGCGGAGCAGGTGGATGTGCCATATATGGTAAAGTCCAACGTGGCTTCGGGTGGTTCGTATAATTATGCGGCTTCGCAGGGAATCCCGAGTATCCTGATCGAGCGTGGCGGCATGGGCGACTGGAATTATGAGGAGGTCCGTTCGACTCGAAGAGACGTCCGGAATATTCTGTGTCACATGGGAATCTATCAGGGATTGAAGGATTTTCGTACGTATTATCCGCTCGAGGTAGCGGATGTGCGCTATCAGGATGCGGAAGAAAACGGGCTCTGGTATCCGTTTAAAAAGGTTGGTGACATGATCCAGGAGGGCGATATCCTGGGTGAAGTCCGTGACTATGAAGGCAAGGTTAAGGAAGTCAGTGAGGCGGAGTTTGACGGGGTGATCCTGTATCAGACGGGCACGCTGCAGGTGGTTGGAAATGGTCCGATGGTGACTTATGGACGTATTGTAAGCCGCTATGATGAGCGCAAAGAGCGTATCGTTAACTACTGGGAAAAACGCAGCGACAGCTTTCTGGAACAGAGGCGTGCGGAGCTTCACAGTGCGATGGCGGACCGCTGGATGAAGGAGATTCAGGCACAGCTTCCTGATGATAATAAAAAGCTTCGCATCCTGGACGTTGGATGTGGAGCAGGATTTTTTACGATTCTTCTGGCAAAGGCTGGCCATCAGGTGACAGGTATCGATCTGACACCGGATATGATCAAAAATGCCCGTATTCTGGCACAGGAAGAAGGGGCAGACTGTGAATTTACAGTCATGGATGCCGAAAATCCGGAGTTTCCGGATGATACATTTGATGTTATCATCTCCAGAAATCTTACCTGGACACTGCCGCATGTACGTCACGCTTATCAGGAGTGGCTCCGTGTACTTAGGAAAGGCGGTGTTCTGCTGAATTTTGATGCAAATTATGGAATTACAGATTTTTCCAATGTAGAAGACCTTCCGGAAAATCATGCCCACAATATGCTTGGAAACGAGATGATGCGTGAGTGTGAGGAAATCAAACGGCAGCTTCCGATCAGTTCTTACAGTCGTCCGGCATGGGATCTGGAGACGCTGGGAGCGATGAGTCTGAAGGAGTTCCATGTGGATCTGGGCATCAGCAGCAGGATCTATCTTGAGAAAGATGAGTTCTATAATCCGACACCACTGTTTATGCTGAGGACGGTAAAATAGTATGGATTTAAAACAATTACAGTATTTTGTGGTATGTGCGCAGACGGGTTCTTTCAGTGATGCAGCGAAGGTTCTTTATTCTACGCAGCCGAGTGTGAGCAAGGTTGTCAAGGCGTTGGAGGATGCTCTTGGAATGCAGCTTTTTGAGCGGCTTCCGAGAGGAATACGCCTCACAGTGCAGGGACAGAAAGTTTATCAGTATGCAAGCAGAATCACAAACGAGATCAGCGTTTTGGAGAATATGGCGTCGCACGGAATGACAAAATGGATCCGTGTTTCGCTGAACCCGAGCTCCTGGTTTGCGAATCAGTTTGTGGATTTTTATAACGAAACTTATGAGAAAAATTATCATTTTCAGCTGACTACTGCAGGTGTCCGGAGCGTTATGGATCGTGTCAGGGACTACGTGGATGACATTGGTTTTGTTTATATCCTGAGCCAGCAGAAGGAGAATTTTTTGCATGAAATATCCCGGAATAAGCTGCAGTTTGTTCCGATGTATGAGACGGATGTGGTGTTCTATCCGGGAAAAGAGACGGAGCTTTATGACTCTGGTAAGAGCAAAGTTGAGCTGAAAGATCTGGATGGAGTCCGGTTTATTCAGAATTATCAGGATGAATTTTTTGACATTGGTTCTGTGCATGAAGAGTCTTTTCAGTGGAAGGATATCGACATTTCCGTGCTGACCAACAGTGATTATATTATGGAAAAGATGCTGAAAAACAGCAGGGTTTCCAACGTGAGTGGAAGTTATCTTTCTGAGAATAAAACGGGTACAACACCTGGAATTCCATTGAATATGGGGGACAGCAAGGTGCTCTTCGGTTATATTGTTCATAAAGGGGAAAAAATTGACGAAAGTGTACAGGAACTGATCGATTTTTTGGTGGCACGACTACATAAAAGTTAAAACAGACTTATTCCATAATGCACGAGAGATATTCTTTTTTAGAATAGCGCATAACCCTCCCCGGGGGTTGTGTGCTTTTTTTTGATTTGTTAGACTTTATTTAACGAATTAATGTGCGGATATTTGATCTGTTTCAGACAGACATAAAGGAGTACTCATGATTAAATATATTATTAAAAGGCTTCTTCAGTTGATTCCGATCTTAGTCGGGATCACTTTTTTGTCTTTTGCCATGATGCGTCTGGCAGGCGGCGATGCTGTCACGTATATGTATGAGAATGCAGGTTCGGCAGTTTCTCAGGAAGTGATTGACGAGACAAGAAAAGAATATGGTCTCGACCAGCCGTTTCTTGTTCAGTATGCAAAGTGGTTTGCGGGAATGGCAACTGGAGATATGGGAAAGAGTTACGTATCCAGGAGGGATGTCTATGAAACTTTCATAGAGAAACTTCCGGCGACGATCATGCTCACAATATCTTCTGTACTGCTTACAATGCTGATCGCAATTCCACTCGGCATTCTTTCAGCGGTACAGCATAATAAATGGAGCGATTACCTGATACGTTTCTTAAGTTTTATTGGAAATTCCATGCCAAATTTTTTTGTAGCACTGGTGTTGATGTATTTTCTTTCTATTAAACTGGGATGGTTTCCGGTTATTACAACAGAGAATAAATTACAGAGTCTGGTGCTTCCGACGCTGACGCTCGCAATCTCCATGGCATCCAAATATACCAGACAGGTGAGGGCAACGATCCTTGAAGAACTGAATAAGGACTATGTGGCCGGAGCAAAGGCAAGAGGTGTGAGAGGAAGTGTAATTATATGGAAGAATGTTATGAAATCTTCCATGCTCACGATCATTACCCTGCTGGCTTTATCAATAGGAAGCCTTTTGGGTGGAACCACGATTGTTGAAACAATTTTTATGTGGGATGGCGTTGGTAAAATGGCAGTAGATGCGATCACCATGCGAGACTATCCGATCATTCAGGCATATGTGGCATGGATGGCGATTATTTATGTGGTTGTAAATCTGATCACGGATATCATTTATCATTACCTGGATCCTCGAGTAAGATTAGGAGGTGACGGAGCATGAGATGTATAAATAACACAGATAAAAATGTTACTGTCCGAAAGCAGAAAATCCGCAAAAATCATGTCAGAGAAAAACTGATCTTTTTTACAATACTGGCACTGATCCTGCTTCTTGCAGCAGCTTTTGCCCGGAAACTCTGTCCATATGATCCGGATGTACAGGATCTTCTGATGGCACAGAAGCCACCCAGTGCAGAACATATACTGGGAACCGACCGTTATGGAAGAGATATGTTTTCGCGTGTACTGGTGGGAAGTACGACCAGTATTTATGCAACTCTGCTTCTTGTAGCAATCATTACTGTGCTTGGAACTGTGATTGGTATCATCTGCGGATGGTGCGGGGGAATCCTTGATACAGTGCTGATGCGTATATCCGATCTTTTTCTTGCATTCCCAAGTCTTGTTTTTGCTCTTGCAGTAGCAGGTGTACTCGGTGGTGGTATTCAGAATGCAATCATAGCTCTGGCGGTGATCGGCTGGCCAAAGTTTGCCAGACTTGCCCGGGGACTGACTCTTGCACAAAAAGATTCGCCGTATCTGATGGCAGTGAGACTGTCAGGAAGCATTACACCCAAGATTATGTTCAAACATATCTTACCGAATATTGTAGGTCCGATACTGGTCACATCTGTACTTGATATTGGAACTATGATGATGGAACTTGCAGGGCTTTCCTTCCTTGGACTTGGTGTACAGCCTCCGATGGCAGAGTGGGGAAGCATGATCAATGATGGAAGAAGTATGCTTCAGATATCACCATGGATGGTGCTTGCACCGGGACTTGCCATATTTATAACCGTTATGATATTTAATCTCCTTGGAGATACACTGAGAGATTTTATGGATCCGAAGGAAAGAGCTAAAAGATAACAACATTAATAACATCAAGAAAGAGAGGAAAATTTATGAAAAAGAAACTGATCGCAGCAATTCTTACAGGAGCAATGCTGGCAGCAGGAATGACAACAAGTGTATGGGCTGACGGAGAAAAAACATTCGTATACGGAACAACCGGATACAGTGAGGAAATGGGTGATGCCGGTCTGAACCCGCATGACAACTATTCCGGATGGAGTGCACTTCGTTATGGCGTAGGTGAAACACTTTTTAAATACAATGATAATATGGAAGTAGAACCATGGCTGGCAACGGACTATGAATTTGTAGATGATACAACGGTTAAGATCACACTTCGTGACGGGGTAAAATTTTCCAGTGGACGTGATATGGATGCGGAAGCAGTAAAGGAATGTCTGGAAGACCTGATCGCAGTTCATGACCGTGCACCATATGACCTTAAGATTGATCATATCGATGCAGATGGACTGACACTTACAATCTACACAACGGAGCCGTGTCCGGCGATCATCAACTACCTTGGTGACCCATATGGTGCGATCATTGATATGGATTACGGAATTCAGGGAGAAGGCGGTTCTGCCAATGTAGCGGGAACCGGTCCATACATTGCAGAAAATGTAACGCCAACCCAGATCGATCTGGTCAAAAACGACAACTATTGGGGTGGTGATGTTAAAGTAGATAAAGTTACCGTCAAATCATTTGCAGACGGAAGTGCGCTGACAGCTGCCCTGCAGACAGGAGATATTCAGGGAACTTATGGGCTTCAGTATGACAATTATGCACTGTTTGACGGAAATCCGGATTATACGATCAATTCCTGTGCAACAAGCCGTTGCTTCTTCGGACAGTTCAACATGGATTCTGAGATCATGCAGAATCAGAATGTCCGCAAGGCTGTAGAGATGGGAATCGATAAGGAAGGTTTCTGTTCTGTAATTATGGAAGGTCGTGGAGTGCCGGCAAAAGCAGCATTCCCGAGCAGCTTTTCTTATGGAAATGATGCAGTAGAAACTGTTTCCTATGATCCGGACGGAGCCAAGAAGCTTCTTGAAGAATCTGGATGGACAGACACTGATGGCGATGGATATGTAGACAAAGACGGACAGAAACTGTCGATCAGCTGGCTGACTTATCCGACACGTCTGGAACAGCCGAAGCTTGCTGAGTATGCACAGGCTACGTTGAAAGATATCGGAATTGATGTAGTTGTAAACAATACATCTGACCACATGACAATTGCAAAGAGTGGAGATTTTGATGTATATGTAAGCTCAACAACTACAGCACCGACCGGTGATCCGGAATACTTCTTTACCAGTACAGTTACAGGTGCCAAAAACTATGGAAAATATCAGAATGAAGAAGTAACAAAGCTGACAGACCAGCTTCATCAGACTTTCGACAAAGATGAAAGAGCAAAGCTTGCAGTAGAACTTCAGCAGGATATCCTGGATGATGATGCATTCTTTTTCGTATCACATTTGAACATGGGAATCGTGACAAAATCAAATGTTACAGGAATGGCAGCACATCCATGCGATTACTATGAGATCACTGCTGACCTGGATGTAGAATAAAATTTCTGAGGAGAAAATAAATTATGAATTCTTTGCTTCGTGTAGAGCATGTGACAATTTCTTATAATGGAAAACCAATGGTAGAGGATGTCAGCTTTGAAGTAAAGCAGGGCGAGATCCTTGGAATCGTGGGTGAGTCCGGAAGCGGCAAAAGTACGATCATAAAAGCAATCATGGGACTTCTGGGAGAAGAAGGTCTGGTTACAAGAGGCGATATCTGGTACAAAGGTGAAAATCTTACAGACATGAGCGAAAAAAAACTTCGTAAGCTTCTGGGAACAGAGATCGGAATGGTATTTCAGGACTGTAAAGCCGCATTATGTCCTGTACGGACGATTGGAGCACAGATATACGAAGCAGTGTCTGAACATGAGAAAATCAGCAAAAAGGAAGTACGGAAACATGCAGGAGAGATTATGAAAAAAATCGGTCTGGATGACAGTGACCGTGTGCTGGACAGCTACCCGTTTGAACTTTCGGGTGGAATGAACCAAAGAGTGGGAATCTGTACGGCCATGATCCTGCATCCGAACCTGCTTCTTGCAGATGAGCCTACCAGTGCGCTGGATGTGACCGTGCAGAAGCAGGTGGCAGAAGAACTTCTGTTTATGCGCAAAACATACAATACCGCGATGATTCTTGTAACTCATAATATCGGTGTTGTAAGGATGATGGCAGACAGAATACTGGTGCTTCAGAACGGACAGGCAAGGGAGTATGGAGAAACTGAGGCTGTTCTGGATCATCCGAAAGATCCGTATACAAAGAAACTGATGAGTTCGGTGCTTCATCTGAAGCGGGCAGAGAATCAGGAGGTGCGTTGAAATGACAGACATTATCCTGAAAGCTGAGCATCTCAAAAAAGTATTTATATCAGGAAAAAAGTCCATGACTGCAGTGGATGACGTAAGCTTTGGGCTGGAACGGGGAGAATGCCTTGGAATTGTAGGTGAGTCTGGTTCCGGCAAAAGCACGATTGCCAGGATGCTCACACATCTGGAGCCGGTGACAGATGGGCAGATTTTCCTTAAGGGAAAGGACATCACCCATGCCAGAGGGAAGACTCTGCGTGATATTTACCAGGATATACAGATGGTCTTTCAGATGCCGATGGAATCGTTTGACCCGCGACGTACGCTGGGTGATGGAATTGGGGAAAGTCTCCGGAATATGGGGATAAGCCGCAGGGAAACTCGTGAAAGAGTGAAAAATCTTCTGGAAAAGTGCGGGTTGGAAAAGGAATTTGCTGACCGTTATCCTCATCAGGTCAGCGGAGGTCAGTGCCAGAGAGCTGCGATTGCCAGGGCTCTTGCAGTAGATCCGGAAATCCTGATTTGTGACGAAGCAACCAGTGCACTGGATGTAACCGTGCAGAAACAGATACTGGAACTTCTGATTGAACTGAAAGAGAAGGAAAATCTGTCATTTCTGCTGATCTGTCATGATCTTGCACTGGTACAGGCACTTTGTGACAAAGTTCTGGTTCTTTATCATGGAAAGACAGTAGAATACGGAAGCCCGGATGAGATCATTGATCATCCGAAAATGGATTATACGAAGAGACTGATTGAGTCGGTTTTATAGGGCAATTACTATAATAAGTAGCAAATAATAGTTGGAGGGCAGGAACTATGGTAGTCAATGTTTTTCTGTTTGATGATTTTGAAGTGATGGATGCGTTTGGTCCGGTGGAGATTTTTGGGCGTGTACCGGAGCATTTCTATGTGCGTTTTATTTCTCTGCGCGGGGGTCTGATCACAGGAAAACAGGAAATAAAAATTTGGACAGAACCGCTGAATCCGGTGGAGATTGAGGATATTTTCCTGATCCCGGGCGGAACGGGAGTTAAGAGCTTTCTTCATATGGAGGGAGAAAATGGCCAGCAGCTGCTGAAACAGGCGGTGGAGGAGGCATCTTTTTGCATGATGGTCCAGAATGCCTCTGCGCTGTTGGCAAGGACGGGGCTTTTGTTCCACAGACAGGTGGCCGATTATGCGTATGATGAAAACTGGAAGAGGATGTTTACGGTTGGAATTGATTACATAGACGGTGAGAAATGGATTTCTGATGGAAAATATTATTCCTGTAGTACGACGGTGGCTGCAATGGATATGACGCTTGCTCTGATCAGTGATAATCTGGATGTTTCTGTTGCAGAAAAGATTGCAGAAGAGATTGGATATTCCTGGGACAGCAGTTTCTGAGCGGAGTGTGTGAGAGATTATAAAAAAAGTACTTCCCGCGGATTTGGAAGTACTTTTTTTATGGGTTGAATTGAATGTGCATCAATATGTGGAGGTCATGCACTTTATTTGGGAGATAACACAGTTCTTTGTGTTGTTTATATTTTAACAAAACAGGGGGTAAAAACAAGCCTCCCGGGGGGATTATTACCTATGAAAAAAAGAACGTTATTCATGCTGTATATGAATATATAGATATCCCCCCCGGGCGGTTGTTGACACTTTGACACAGTGATAAAATACAGTTAATTACGAGGTGCGCGCCGAATAAAATAAAGTTTTCACAGGGAAAGGAAGTATATCTATGCATATACCTGAGAACTATTTAAGTCCGTCAACATGTGCGGTAATGACGGCAGCCATGCTTCCGGTATGGGGATATTCGATCAATAAGATCAGAACGGAGATACCTAAGGCAAAGATGCCGTTACTGGGAATTGGCGCAGCATTTTCATTTCTTGGAATGATGTTTAATGTACCGCTTCCGGGAGGTACGACAGGACATGCGGTAGGTGGAACTCTTATCGCAATTCTTACAGGCAGTCCGGCGGCCGGGTGCATATCGGTATCCATTGCGTTGCTGATCCAGGCACTGCTTTTTGGAGACGGTGGAATTCTTGCATTTGGAGCAAACTGTTTCAACATGGCTTTTGTACTGCCATATCTAGGATTTTTTCTGTATCAGTTACTTCTGAAAAAGACAGGCAAGCGTAAACTTAGCGCTGCGATTGGTGCATATGTAGGAATCAATGCAGCGGCATTCTGTGCAGCTGTTGAATTTGGAATTCAGCCATTGCTGTTTAAAAATGTAGCAGGTCAGGCGCTGTATTGTCCATATCCGTTAAGTGTGTCCATACCGGCAATGATGGTCGGACACATTACGTTATTTGGCCTGGCAGAGATTGTATTAACAGTAGTTGTATTGGCTTTTGTAGAAAAAGTTTCACCTGCAGCACTGGACAATGTTCCGGAGAAATCTTCGTTCAAACCACTGTACATATTAATTGGAGCACTTATCGTTCTGACACCGATCGGACTTCTCGCAACAGGTACTGCCTGGGGAGAATGGGGCGTGGATGAGATGGCGACACTTGTCAGTGGCGGCACTCAGTTGGGATATACTCCGTCTGGTATGGAGAGTGGATTTGAGCTTTCAACACTGTTCCCAGATTATTCGATGACAGGTATGCCAGAATGGACAGGATATATTCTGTCAGCAGTTGTTGGAGTAGCTCTTCTGGTAATTTTCTTCAAAATTATTTCTTCTCTTATGAAGGATAAAGTTGATTTTAAAAAGAAAGCAGCATAATTAATAATGAACGATTACAGAACAGAAAAAACAGAAATTCCTGAATGGATGTGCCAGCAGGAAGAATATACTCCGTCGAAGGATAAAGAAGCATTTTTGACTAAGAGCACAAAGTCTGTTTTGTCTGTACTTGGAAAGCTAAGATTTCATGAAGGGAAGGATGGCAGATTTTCTGCTACTCCTTCTCTTAAATTATTTTATACGCTAATATATATTATACTGACAGCATCTGCGAGAAATTATTTATTTGTATTGATCATGTGTGCAGCAGTAACTGTCAGACTGGCATTTTTTCCGGCAGCAGCAATACGGCAGGTTTTAAGTGAAACAGCAGGTGCAGTAATGATTTCTGTGTTTCTTCTTTTGCCGGCAGTTTTTATGGGGAATCCTCAGACACTGGCGAATATTACAGCCAGGGTGTATGTATCGGTAACTTTGGTTGGAATATTGTCGGCTGGGACATCCTGGAATAAACTTACAGCCAGTATGCGAACTTTCCGGATTCCGTCACTGTTTATTTTTACACTGGATATTACGCTGAAATATATTTCTGTTCTTGGAGAAATCTGCGTGGATATTCTGACATCTGTCGGGCTCAGATCGGTGGGAAAAAACCCGGACAAGGCAAAATCTTTTTCCGGAGTACTTGGAATCACATTCCTGAAATCCAGTGAGATGTCAGAAGAAATGTATGCGTCTATGTGCTGCAGGGGATTCACAGGAGAATATCAGATGAGCAAGAAGTACAGACTTTGTTTGCAGGATGTTTTGGGTATTCTGATGATGGTGTGTGGTATTTGCCTGTTTTTATATTTGAATGTAAATATGTAGTCCGAGATTTTTAAAGAAAGGGAAGAAGCATGATCACACTTGAAAAAGTATGTTTTGCATATGAACATGAAGTTGCACTTCGATATGTGAATCTTCATATCGAAAAGGGAGAGTCACTGGTAATTCAGGGACCGAATGGATGCGGCAAATCAACGCTTATCAAATTATTGAACGGGATTATTTTTCCATCAGAAGGGCATTATTTATATAAAGGCCATGAGATTACAGAAAAAGCGCTGAAAGACAGGCAGTTTGCAAAGTGGTTTCACCAGCAGATGGGATATGTTTTTCAGAATGCGGATACACAGCTGTTTTGCGGAAGCGTGGAAGAGGAAGTTGCGTTTGGACCGATTCAGATGGGGCTTTCGGAGGCAGAAGTCAGGGAGAGAACAGAGGATTGTCTTCGTCTGTTTGGAATTGAAAAGCTTAGAGAAAGACCACCGTATCATCTGAGCGGAGGTGAGAAGCGAAAGGTTTCTCTTGCATGTATTCTTTCCCTGAATCCGGAGGTGTTGATCCTGGATGAGCCGCTTGCCGGTCTGGATGAGAAGACGCAGGATATGCTTCTGGATTTTCTTAAAAACTTTCATAATGCAGGAAAAACGCTGATCACGATCACACACAATCGCCAGCTTGCGGAAAATCTGGGAACGCGTTTTGCAGTTATGAATGAAGAGCATGAATTGAAAGTATTATAACTGTTCAGAAGGTAGTAATATTATAAAAAAGGTACTTCCCGCGGATTTGGAAGTACTTTTTTTATGGGTTGAATTGAATGTGCATCAATATGTGGAGGTCATGCACTTTATTTGGGAGATAACATAGTTGTTTGTGTTGTCTTTATTTTAACATAATATATAGCAAGAATTCTCCTTCCTCTACAGGTGGGAGATGAATT